>Ga0325404_1004897_pt1 | contig 14165 bp, 11 predicted proteins | sample PopdelMetagenome_18_FD_205664 | JGI IMG/M metagenome (GOLD analysis project Ga0325404, IMG submission 205664) | Populus deltoides microbial communities from Bellville, Georgia, United States - Xylem-Control-R1 | ecosystem: Host-associated > Plants > Phyllosphere > Stem > Wood/Secondary xylem... | reverse complement strand
TTTCTCACAACTCATTCATGAATGACATTCTCTCACAAAATTTTGTTCGATGAACTGTAATGGCTATATCTCTAATGTCAGGTTGAATTGAGGTATTGGCTCATAAAATAATTTGGATTATATTGAATCAACTCGTGCGATATCAAGACAATTCAAACTAAACAATTTAGTTAAAATGATATTTTTTTTAATTAATTTTTTTTAAAAAATTTCTTTGAATGGGTTTGGATTCAAGTCAAACCAACGTTTCTACTAATTTAAAACCGGTTTGAGTAAAGCTTAAATTCATGAATTTTTTTAATGAATGCATTTTAATTTACAATCAAAATGAAGGAAATTAATTACATTATTCACTCAATTCCATCACATTAATTACATGCTACTAAACTGGGTTTGTTTTCCATGTGATATCAGGTTTGAGTCTTGTGATTGCTACTATTAATGGTCATTGGAGGTTTACCTGGTCATTAACTTCAGGACTTGTGGGAATTAGCTTAAATTCATGAATTTTTTTAATTAATGCATTTTAATTTACAATCAAAATGAAGGAAATTAATTACATTATTCACTCAATTCCATCACATTAATTACATGCTACTAAACTGAGCGATAAAATACACATGCATGCATTTTAGGAGTTAGGACGCTTTAACCATACAATATGTAGCCTAGTAATAAGAGCTTGGATTAAAGGGTTTGTTTTTCATGTGATATCAGATTTAAACCTTATGGTTGCTAATATTAATAGTCATTGGAGGTTTACCTGGTTATTAACTTTAGTACTCGTGGGGATTAGTAGAGATGCGCGCGTGCAAGTTAACCCAAACACTTAATGTGAATAAAATAAAATAAAAAGGATGGGACGCTTTGGATTGTTCTCCAATAAAATAATTGGGTTAATGAAAAAATTAACCAGAGAAAATAATTTAAATATTAGTGGTGATCGGAGAGAGATAAAAATTGGATGTGCTTTTGTGACAAAAATAAGGAAAGAGTAGGAAAGACTGGGAAGCTAAATCTTAGTCGCTGAATGTGAACTTTACCCTTAAAATCACCAATTTTACAGGGTAATTATTATACACCCTCCTATAATTCTCCACTTCAACAAGAACGAAACAAAGAAAATTAATTTTATTAACTACAATTTCTAGCCCTATTAACCACTGCCAAACACACTAACTCATAGGATTTTCGATAGGAGACCTAAAGCTAAAATTTCAGAAGAGATAAGGATGAGAACTTAGGAATTAGGCGGATATTATTTCTCCTCATATGTAGTTTGAAGATGAAAATCGAAAATGTACGGTGCAAGTAATGCACTAAAAATTGTAATTGTGCAAAAGTATATCTAAGAGATATTTACATATGATGACAAAGGCATAACAACAACAGAGGTGGAATTCAATGGAAAACAAAAACCCTCGAAGAAGATATTTAAGAATGACTAGTTTTCAATTCAACTCGGCAAGTAGCGTCTTCAGATCGATATAATTATCACATTGACTATATATAGTTGTTGAGATTAAACAAAGACTTGTGATAAATATGTGAAGTCTTCCTGTCTCGCACGCTAAGCAAAGAAGGAAAAAGTAACTCATAAAATACCACTGAGTTTTGTGAAGTTGGTGTCATGGAGCATCACATGAACTAGTGGCCGGCATATTAATTATATATCCAGTACGTCTAAGATCATTTATATATAGAAACAAAACCCAATTGTGAATAAGATATAGAATTATGGAGTGCAAGTTTCCTGGATTTTTGTTCCCGGACCATATGACTAAATATTAATTAACAGTACCGCCCCGTCCTTGAGAGCAAAATAGATCTCAGGCCACGTACCGTGCCCTCAATCTATTAACTATTCTCAACAACAAAATAAAAAATTAAATTTTACACCCGCCTAACTTGATATGCTCCACTCTACTTAAATATCTGTTTATGCACTACAAACTACAGCAACCACAAGAATCAATATTAAATTAAAACATTAACATTTAATATATATGATTGAGATTGATAAAATTGTCTAATGTAAGTTTAATTAGTCTGTGATTAAATTGATGCTAAAGTCTGTGTTAATACTGAAACGATGGTGTATAACTTGGGTGACATGAATTTGCTTGATTTATTAATAGAAAGGATAGAGAGAAGAAAAGAAGGGAGTAGCATTCACTCGGTACACTCCGTTCTACTCCAACATGTATGTATAAAGATAGCAAATTTGAATGAAAGAATTCTGGAGATTTAAGAAGATAAATGAATAAGATAAAGAGAGCAGTTGACAGTTGAAGGAAGAAGATGAATATATTCACTGTTTTTCATTAACTCATTTTACATTATTGAAGATGTATTTATAGCAGAAGCTACAGACGTAAACCAACTTTTTTTTTCAATGTTTAATAGCTTTAACAACTTTCTAACTATTTCTAAATGCCTAACAGTATTAACAACTTTAACTGTCTAATAGTATTTTAACTGCCTCATCCTGTAATCACTTGACATGTGGCATGATTCTGATCATTGATATTTTTACATTCCCTCGCAATCGTATGCATGGAAGAACCAAGCATAAGATTGGAACAATGGTGACGAAACAATGGAGAAGAAAGACCCTTAGTGACAATGTCAGCAAACTGATCTGTAAAGGAAACATGTTGAACAAGTAAGTCACCTTTGATAACATGTTCTCTAACAAAGTGATAATCAATTTGAAGATGCTTCATCCTGGAATGAAACACTGGATTGGAAGCTAGAGAAATAACAGAGATATTATCACAATGAATTAAAGAAGGAATAAGCAATGGAACATGCATATCACAGAACAATTGACGAATCTATGTGAGCTTAGCAGCAGCAATAGCAAGAGCTCTATATTTAGCCTCAGCAGACGAGCGTGAGACAGTATGTTGCTTCATAGAAGCCCATGAAATAGGACTGGATCCTAAGCAAACAACAAAACCAGAAACAGAACGACGATCATTGGGATCACCAGCCCAATCAGCATCATTGTATGCTTGCAAATTAAGGGTGCTAAGCTGAAAGTGAATGCCATAGTCAAAAGTACCCCTGAGATATCTCAAGATTTGTTTTATTGCAACAACATGAGACTCCATGGGATTATGCAAGAATTGGCAAGCTTAATTGACAGAAAAGGCAATGTTAGGACGTGTGAAGGTTAGATACTGCAGAGCTCCAACAATACTCCTATACTGTTGTGGACGAGAATAAAGTTTACCATCATCTTTGAGCAGGTGATGATAAGGAAGACAAGGAGTGGCACATGACTTTGAATTTTGTAAATCAACTCGATCAAGCAATTCCTTGATATATTTAGATTGAGATACAAACAAGTCAGAGGAAGAATAAGAAACCTGCAGTCCTAAAAAATATGTCAACGGGCCTAAATCCTTCATATGAAATTCCTGAGTTAAGGCATCAATAATTAATGTAAGGAGAGATGAATGACTGCCTGTGAAAAGAATATCATCTACATAAAGAAGCAATATCACAGTGCCATGAGAGGAGTGTTGGACAAATAAAGAAGGATCAGTAAGAGAAGCCTGAAATCCCAAGCTGGGTAGGAAACCTGTAAACCTGTCATTCTAGGCACGAGGAGCCTGTTTTAACCCATATAAGGACTTGTAGAGTCTGCAAACAAAGTCAGGATAAAGCTTGCTGGTAAAACCTTGTGGTTGAGTCATATACACCTCCTCTTAAAGAATGCCATGCAGAAATGCATTTTTAACATCAAGTTGTCGTAAAGGCCAATGGAACTGAGCTGTAAGGGCCAACACCAACCGAACAGTGGTGGGTTTCACTACAGGACTGAATGTTTCATTATAATCAATGCCCTCTTCCTGACTAAAACCCTTGGCAACAAGGCATGCCTTATGCCTAGCAATAGAGCCATCTGTATTTTTCTTGATGCGATAAACCCATTTACATCCTACAAGATTCTTGGCATGTGGGAGGGGAACCAAATCCCAAGTACCCTGGGCATGAAGAGCATCAATTTCTTCTTGCATAGCAGACTGCCATGCAGCAATTTTTGAGGTAATCTTGAATGAACTGGGTTCAGCTGAAGAAAAGTCAATAGACTGAACAGTAGTAGAATAAGCCTTCTTTTTGGAGATACCATTCTTGGACCTGGTTGTCATGGGGTGAAGATTCATAGGGGACAGAGGCAAGACTACACAAAGATTCTCAGGACAAAAATCAGGATCCTCAGGGGGAGAAAGCTGTGTAGCAGAATTCAAACCTGACCGAGTTGAAGAAATGATGGGTGAAGGCAATGTATCCAAAGAGACAGTAGGGCTCATGGTGGATGATGAAGGAGAGCACGCAGGTAAGACCGTATTATGCAATAAGATAGAAGCTGGAACAAGAGGAGACGAATGAGAAGGAGAAGAGGAAGCTGTAAACATAGAAGTGTATGGAAATACAGATTCATCAAAGATGACATGACGAGTCACGAAGCACTTATTAGTAAGAAGAGAAAACAAATATATCCCTTGTATTGACCTGCATATCCCAAAAAAAATACAGGTGGAAGTTTTAGGCTGAAGTTTGTGAGTGTTGTAAAGCTTAAGTAGAGGAAAACATGCACAACCAAAGATCTTTAAATGAGTAAGGATAGGTATAGAACCATACAGTAAAAGATAAGGAGATTTGAGCTAAAGAATTGGACAAGGCATCCGGTTAATCAAATAGATGAAAGTAGCACAAGCATGAAACCAAAATTTAGAAGGTAGATGGGCAGTTTGCAATAAAGTGATTGTTGTTTCTAGAATATGGCGATGCTTCCTCTCAGCAAGACCATTCTGTTCATGGGTGTATGGACAAGATATATGATGAATAATGCCTTTAACAAGGAGATACTACTTGAAGGAATGATTGAGGTACTCACCACCACCATTACTCTGAAAAATGCGTAGATTGGCAGAAAACTGAGTAACCAAGAAAGCATGAAATGAAACAAAGATGGAATAAACCTCTCATTTATTTCTTATTGGAAAAATCCAAGTGAACTGAGTACATTCATCTATGAAGCTAACATAGTATCGAAAACCATCAATAGAAATAGTAGGAGAAAGACCCCACACATCACTATGAATGACTTCTAAAGGTGTTGCAGACTTGATTGCTGGATAAGGAAAAAGAAGTTTTGCAAATTTGCCTTCTAAACAAGCAGTGCAGACGGATTTGGAATGGTCTGAAGTAAAAGGAATCTTAGATTGATGTAAAAGAGCTGAAGTGATTTTGTTAGAAGGATGGCCAAAACGCTTGTGCTAGAGACTTGTTTTTACTTGGTTGCTAAGATAGCAGAATTGATTCTTTAAAAGGGAGAAGGACTGTGATATTCGAGACTGTGGGATGGATAAAGGGATAGGATATAAACCATCTCTACACAGTCCCTGGAGAAGAACCCTTCATGTAAGCTTGTCCTGAATGCAAAAACCAAAGGCATCACAAATGAATCCGCAATTGTTATCTTTACATAACCTATGAACTGATAGCAAGTGTTGTGATAGCTTAGGCACATGCAAAACTTGTGGTAATTTGAATGAGCACTGTGGAACATCCAGAATAGAAGAACCAACATTAGAAATGCTCAAACCTGAACCATCTGCAGTAGCAATAGTATCTAATCCTGAGAAGGGAGTGGCTAAGTTAAGTTGAGCTAAATCAGAAGTCATATGAGTGGTTGCTCCAGTATCAGCAACCCAAAATTGCTTAGTAGAAGTAAAAGAAGGAAAATTTGCATGCATTGCACTAAGATTAGTGGAATGTAGTCTGCCTTGATAGGAAAAATTACCTCTGTGATAGCACTGGATAACAGAATGACTAAATTTCCAACAAATCTAACATTGGACTGAAGAGGTAGAAGAAGGTGATTGATTATGTCATTGATAGCAATCTGCAGCTACATGGCCTTTCTTGCTGTAAATTTGATAGATGGGAATGTCAATACCAGGACCAAGAATACCAGAACTAGAAGAAGAAACTTGATAAGGGCGTGGACCAGAATGGCCACGGCTTCTTCCACGTCCTTTAAAATAAAAGCCTCTATTGTTAGAGTGGCCACTATTGGTAAACATGGCATTAAGACCCTTAAAACCACTCGTGGAACCATGGAAACCCCTATGATGACTATTAAAACCCCCCACTAAATCCAGATGAAAGATGAGAAGATGGGAAGGTCTTCGAGCTTAAAGAGTATCCCTGAGATTGAAGATGAGAATGAGAAGGAGAAGATCCTTCATCAAGAACAAGAGGCTTGCCTTGAAATGTCTGATTTTGAGCCAACATTGCAGAAACAAAGGGAGATGCAGACTGAGTGTGCTCAAGAGTAGCTTCTTCAGCAAGTAACTGAGATTGAAAATCTTTAAGATACAATGTATTATCTCTGCCTTTAATCATACATCTAAAAGTGTTGTAATCAGAAGGTAGGCCATTAAGAGCCACGATCACAATGTCATCATCCTCAAAAGAAACTCCTGCTGCGAAAGATGATCTCTTGCATCTTTAATTTTTTGCAGATAATGAGAAACTGGTTCTAATCCCTTCTTAATATTCTGAAGCTCACTTTTCATCTGAAAAATGCGTGCTTTGGTGACTGTAGAGAATCGATCCTTCAGCTGAATCCACATATCATGAGCACTGGCACATCCAATAACATAAGAAATTGCAGTAGAGGAAAGAGTGGCAATGAGCAACTGCATTAATGCTCAATCATGCATTTTCCACACCTGATAGTCATCAGTTTCAATTCCCTCAAGGTCAGAGTCTGCATTAAATCGGCTAGGACACTGCTTTGAACCATCAACAAAACCTAAAATACCATGACTTTCAAGAAGGATTTTCATCTGAAAGTGCCATGTGAGGTAATTAGTATCATCAAGCTTAACTGTCACAGCAGTAGCAACTGTAGAAAGTAAGGAAGTTATAGGAGATTAGACGATCTGGAGTTGAGAAGATGTCACCATTTTTTTGTTTTTGGAATGAAGAAACAGAGAAACAACTGGAAAGAGTTGCTCGTTGATGAGAGAAAAAGTAGAGACAGAGCATGACGTGCGGAAGCAGAGGATTAGGAATACAACTCTGATACCATATAAAGATAGTAGATTTGAATGAAAGAATGAAGAAGGTAGAGAGAGCAGTTGACAGTTGAAGGAAGAAGATGAATATATTCATTGTTTTTCATTAACTCATTTTACATTATTGAAGATGTATTTATAGTAGAAGCTGCAGATGTAAACCAACTTCCTTCTTCAATGTTTAACAGTTTTTCTAACTGTTTCTAACTGCCTAACAGTATTAACAACTTTAACTGTCTGATAGTATTTTAACTGTCTCATCCTGTAATCACTTGACATGTGGCATGATTCTGATCATTGATATCTTTACAGTATGTTTATAAGCCACAAGCTACAACAACCACAAGAAAAGAATCAATTGAAACATTAACATTAAATATGATTGAGAATATTGATGAAATATTTGTCTAATACAAGTTTAATTAATCTGTGATTAAAATGATGCTGAAGTATGTGTTAATACTGAAATGGTGGTGTATAACGTGGGTGGCATGAATTTGCTTGATGTGTAAATAGAAAGAAAATAAGAAGAAGTCTGAGTAGCATGTTGTTGAAGAAATTTAATAATCTTTTAATTACTAATCCTAAGATTTAAACCTAAAAAATCAAGAAAATAAGCAAAATTAATTTCTTGGCTACTAAGTCCAACTCTTAAGATTACTAATTTCAATGAATGTGCTGCTGTATAAAAAGATACAATACTATTACTGACCATGTCTTTTGATTTCAAGACTTGGTAGCGCCAAAAGGGGGAATTTGTCAATTCAAAGGTTAACAATCAATCCCCCCCGGGCCCTGGGTTTGTAATAACCTGCACTACTTCATTTCCAGTTAACTAAAAACATAAACTTTGATGTCTTGCACACATGGGCAAACATTCACTTCTCCAAACAAACATTGCTGGATCGGTTAAACCCAAACCCACCTGTCTCCTACACTTTAAATTCATGGTTTCATGAGTTGAGGTGAATATGTATGACGTACTGTATATGTATATATATATGTGTGTGTGTGTGTGTAAATAATTTTTTTTATATGAGTGTATTAAAATAATATAAAAGCATAACTTACTGGAAAAAAATTCAAATAATGCTTATGGGCGTATGTCTAATCACAACCACATCAAAATCCAAAAGTCCCATACAATATTAAACTATGTAGCAGACAATGGCATTCTACCGACAGGAAAAGAAGAGCAAACACAGGAACAGTGAAAAATGCAAATGACTTCGCACAACCTCAAACAAAGATCAAATGTACTTTAGCCATTCAAGAATCATAAGGTTGAATCTACAATCTCAGCATCCTCTCTCAAGTATTTGAAAGCATAATTGGTGCAGATATCTTTCTAAGCATCTTCCATATTTACATCACCAGAAATACGTTCAATTTCATATGCTGTACTTGTGTATTTGTGAAGCATTTCGTCAAAATAACCATTTTTCTCTTGCTGTGACCAAGGGACAGAGGGAGGACAGAAGAAGAGCAAAACAAAACAAAAAATAATTTACCAAGACAACAATGTGCGATTATCTGACTACCTTTGATAATTCACACCTTGAACCAATACACTAAAATCCCCTAGGTGCTGTGTTTGCATTGTTTCACTTTCCCAGTTCAATTTGTTAGGCTTTAATGATATCTTAATCTCATAACAGACTATTTTCAACAATGCAAAACCAGAAAGAATAGCCCTGATATCATAAAATAGAATCAAGAGATCATGTGAACCAACTTAAAAAAAAGTTTTTTTTTTTTTTTGTATGTGAAGGTGAATGTATATGCGGAGTTCTATGGCTCTATTCTCCAAAGATATTTGCCGACACAGCAAGTACAGGGATATCTCTATCTTTCTCAACCAAATCCTAACATCATAAACTCAAGGTTAAATCACATATTTAAACACTCGTGATTCCTGCAACCTCCGACATACCAAAGCATGAATACATTGGTTGCAATAAGAGAAGAGCTAGATCTTTGTTTCACAAACTCCCATTTGCACTTCACATGCAGTGTTCTCTCTTTTCATTAAGGGGTCATGAACCTGAAATCTCATGTATGTACCTTAACAGTCACGGGCCCTTATAGGTCTTGGAAAACGGTGAAATAAAATATTAAGATTTGGGAAGACTTGTAAAATTGAAAAAGAAAATAGAAACAGGAAAAGAATTCTTGTCTAAATCGACTTCCAATTTCCAGAGGATACAAGGCAATCTTCACCTTTTCACATTCCAATGCACAATTACATGCCCGTCAAGTTTTCTTCCCGCAGTGTTAGCTCAAAAGCTCAAGGATCCAATGAGGCTTCTCATCAATCTGAGCATGATTTTAATAACCCTAAACAACCTAAATGTTAATGTCTTGATCTCTACATATTCTGCAGATTGTCGCTCGCTTGATATAGTCCATACTGGTTACCAAATCCTGTAGTGAACAAATGGGCACCCAATGCTCTAACCCTAAGCGTCTCTGGAGTTCTTTAGGAAGCGCAATATCAAGCCAATCATCTATCTGTTTTGTTTTAACACATCATTATTTGCACCAAATTTACACCTAAATAACTTGCATTCAATCAAGTCCAGACTTTTACTAGAATATTAATTAAATAATTCCACAAACCCTGAGATTTTAAAAGTGTGAGTAAAGCTAGATAGATACAACTTGGAGAAGACCATCAAGGAAGCCAGATATTTTAGCGGGAGTCTTTGCGCATGTCTTCTTTGAAAGAAAGCAACGTGAGAGCGTTGAGTGCCCATGTCTCTCTCTGGTGATTCGTCTTTCTTCTTCCTTTAAACTCGCATTATTCCACAGACTGCTAACATCACATTTTTACCATTTTTCCTGTCAAATCCACAAGTTCTATTAATTACTCCTGGAGTTCATCAAGGCTGATACCCTTTTGATTCAACTTGTACCACAGAATCTGCAGCAGGTGAGGCGGCTGCACAGTCACTTGTGCTGCCATAGGGACGCCCTCTCTTAGAAGCTGGGGCTATGGAGCCGCCCCCGGACTTGTCTTGGTCCAGCTTCTACATTATTTTGTGTGTCTATCGGTCTTGTTTGGCTATCGCGATTGGGTCGGCGACCGCGGGATCCATTTTTCAGGGCAGCTGGGCAGGGGAGGTTTATTGACCCGGATTCGATTTTATTTTAATGGTTTGGGCTTTTACTTTGCTGGATCATCGGTTATTGCGGCCTTCATGAGTGGGTTTCAGAGATTTGCCACGTAATGAATCTTTGATCATTTTGCTTTTCCAAGTCGTGATTTTTTACACGGAAGGTTTTTTATCTTTATTTCCTTAACTTTAACCCCCAAAAAAAAAAAAACTAATAGCAATTATATAGTATTTTTATTTATTTTAAAAAGACTTATATAATGTAATAATTCTTGTTTCTTTCTTACTTATATTGTTTTAAAAATATTTTTTTTTATAAATGAAAGAGTTAATATTTTCAAATATTTATTTTAATTTCTTAAAAATACTTAAATTTAACTTAGATTCTTAATGATAATTTTAATACAAATAATAAAATAAGAAATTACCAACTAGTCAAGCGATTTTAGTCCCAATATAATATAATAATTCTTAACTAAATTGTTTAATATATTTTAGCTCGTGTTTGGCATTAAGAGCAGGCTGTAGTTATAGCTGTAGATAAAGGTTATTGATAAAATATAACATTGAAAATGTATTTGCACTGATATATCCAAAATTACAAGATTAATGGTGTAAAAAGCAAGGGTGATTATTTTTAGTTTTTAATCTTTTTTTTCTCACCTACAATAAAAAGCAACCCTACAGCTAAGAAACTCTACAAATTTCGGCCATTTAGCATGTAGCTCAGGCGAGTACATGCAAAAGAGTTGGGCTAACTAAAGGAGGGGATGGTGCATTTGGGGTCCAACAATGGTATTTCGTTTATAAAATTGGATGGAATAGCAAGTCAAGAAAGTTGGATTTCAAATATTGCTATGTTTGGATTATGAAATAACTTTCTTTAAATAAAATAAAAAAAAAAAACCTCACTTTCCTATCCCCTGCGTTCTTCCCCTCTTTGAAGGGGAAGTGGGGCATGGTAATTCTCCTTCCGATCTTTTTAAAAATGAATGGTAGGGTCTAATGATAAAGATAATATTGTGAAGCACTCTCATCTCAATCGTGAGTAGTTTCTCTTTCTTTTAAGTTTGTTTTCTTTCAAGTGAGGCACGTAAGAGCAAATTCGACAAATATATCTTTATTTTTCTGTGCTAGGAAAGCAAGATTTAATGCTCTGATGAATATATCCATGTTGTTTATAGTATATCTGAAAAGCCAATTTATTGCTTACATTATTTAATCCTAAAATAAAAAGTGAGTGTGTTAGGAAGATTAATCAGCAAAGAAAATCACAGCTGATCAAATTTGTTCGGGGCATTAAATTATTCATTGTATTATATTATATTATATTACTGTAGGGGGTGGATAAACATATGAATGTCATCGGGGTCGGAAAGGCCCTGAAAAGGGTGGGCCATCTGGTGGGGGAGGTTACCGTTTGATTTTGGAGTTTAGCAATCAACTCTTTCTTAATAATTAGGCTGTTCTTGATTCTGTACTGTACTGCTAACCAAGAAAAGCAGCTGGAAATCATTACACAGGCCTGGCCTGGCTGTCAGACAGCCCAGTTGAATACGTTCAAGAATATCTCAGATCATCCCCTCGTCTCCATCAGAGTTTCCTTGCAGCTTTGTGAGAGCACAGGGACATTAGGGGATACGTTCTTGTTTATAGTGAGTTTTTGACACTACCAGAGAGAATTCATGAAGATGGACAGAAAAATGATCTAGAATCGATAAGTTCTGCCATTTACACAGTTGCAATAGCCATTGCACATCAGAACCACCGCTAGAAAATGGTCTGATGCGAGTACATTAGGGTCTCATTGGATTTTTCTTTGGGCAAACATCAAATATATTGTTAGGTGTTATTGACTTTACATCCAAATCATTTTAATTTTGATTATAAACTTGATAAAACAGGATTAAGATAATTTACATAGCGATGGTGTTTTTAATGAGAATTCTTGGAATCTCGTTAGTTGATATATTAATTTTGATGCTCGGAGAGTCACTAATCTTTATCTAATCCCTTGCCCCTTTTTTTATATATATATAAATAAAGGACTTCCATGTCAAACTCTGTATCTAATCATTTAGTTTATCATTTATATTATATTCATATCTAATTTTGATTCCGAGGAAGCCAATTAATGGAACCAACCGGGTGGTTAAGATACTAATACAGTACGCAACAGTTCATCAATTAATATTTCTGCTCTCGTTGGGTAGATAAGTCGAAATTGATGATCCCATCAGCTGGTTTATTTCCTTAATCCCTTTCCGATTCCATTTCTTTGAAGCCATTACAGAAGAACCACCCCACCTCCTCGAAACCAGTCAAAGAGTTTTTTAACTACGCGCATGGCTCGGATGAATATTATCATTTCGGAGAATTCTTTAAATTATCTAAGAAAAATCTCACATTCCTTAAATTATATTTTATCCCGGTTGTAATTCAGCTAACCAGAATTAATCAGATTTTGCACCCATTATTTGATTATTCTTTTTATCCAAAATCCCTTCAAAGATTTCAATTAAGTAAGTAAAAAAAGTTTTGACTGTCCTGAAAACTACAAACTCATTAATTTTAAAAATCTATAAATACGTAAGTAAATAAATATAACCCACGCAATTCGGGTAACTTGAATTTTATTTTTTATTTTCATTTTACTTAAATCACCAATTCTCTAAAAATCTATAAATACATAAGTAAAAGTTTTTCCTGATATATCTGCAACATGATTCATATTATTTCTTTTGTGTATTTGTTTCTATATTTCAATCCTATTGAGTGCAATCTTATCCTTTCATCATCATCTTTGCAGCAGATTGAGATTTAGAAACTCTAACTGAGACACATGCATATGTATTTGAGGAATAATTATAGTTTAGATTGCTATTTTATACATATGATGCCTGCTGACAAATCACGATTAGGCAGATGGATGTCGAGTAAGTTGTAATGCCGCCCTTCGTCTTGACTGGGTAAGATAATAAGATCTCTGCAATCACAGAACATTGACTGGCCGAATGGCAATTGCGCTTCTGTTGAGGAAAAACTGTTTTTTTAAGGATTAAAATCTATTTCCTGAAAAACCCAAAGGCTGCATTAACGAGTCAAATAAAAAAAATCACCCCTGATATTTGGAGTTCTGTCAAATTTCTTCCTAAACCACAGTTTCTGTTGAACACTCTCATGGGGTGAGGTTTCAGGTTCTCTTTTATTTTATCAATCAATGCAATTAGAATACTTAAATTTATTTTTGTCGGGAGATAATTGAAAAACAAAATCACAAATCTGAAGGTGGATATTGCAATAATTCGGAGATCATTATAAAGTCCTGAAGGAATTGTATTAAGCAACATAGCCCAAAAACATGAAAGTAACAAAGAAAAGTTACTTAAAGTAAAGATGGAGTGTGATAAAATTGAAAACAAAAGTGAAAATTCAGGGAAGTAATTAGAAAAAAACTGCATTGTATGGGGACCAAGTGGCGGAAACACAAGCACCAGGGAGGTGTTTTGTGATTTACCCTTTATAGTTTAATGATGATCCGCTCCATCGTTTCGATGAGGTAAAGCTGCAGCAGAGCTAGTTATAGGAGTAAACTACGTTAATCCAGATATAAGAGATCATCACTCCAATGCTTCTCGAGACAGAAGCTTGATAAATTAATGTAAAAATATCAGAAGTATAGTTGCCTTGTCGTCTGACAATGTGGCTGTTGTCTTCTTTTTTGAGTTTGAGTGCATTCAAGGTTTAAAAAGGAAGTGGGTAAGGAGGAAATCAACACTAACATGTGAGAAAAGGCCATAAAAAGAAGAATATGCTAAAGGACCACATGCCACCTAATATTGAATTGAATCCATATCATAACGGATAAATGACTTTGAATAAAGGAGGATTGTTATCGTTTTAGGGATGATTGGAATTGCGGTGTAGAATATCTTTTAAAATAATTTAT
>Ga0325404_1004896_pt1 | contig 14166 bp, 5 predicted proteins | sample PopdelMetagenome_18_FD_205664 | JGI IMG/M metagenome (GOLD analysis project Ga0325404, IMG submission 205664) | Populus deltoides microbial communities from Bellville, Georgia, United States - Xylem-Control-R1 | ecosystem: Host-associated > Plants > Phyllosphere > Stem > Wood/Secondary xylem... | reverse complement strand
CTCTCTCTCTCTCTCTCGATGTCTATACCAACCATGCATTAATAAACGTTTCAATCCATTTCAATAGAGGAAGTTGCAGAGTAATGATACACGAAGTTTGTCCCTCATTGCATTGGCTGTTTATGTTTATGAGCTCTTTTTTAAAGTACAACAAGGGTATGTTCTCTCGACTTTTAAGGGTTTTTCCATTGTATAATAATAATTGCTTTTTAAAATATTTTTTATTTAAAAAATATTAAAAATATATTTTTTATTTTAAAAATTATTTTTGATATGAACATATCAAAATAATCCAAAAGCATTAAAAAATTAATTTTAAACAAAAACAATTCAATATTTGACCAACGTTGTTTAGAATGCAATGTCAAACGGGAGTTTAATTTAGTGGCTAGCCGGTTGGGTTCTGTATCTTAGAAAGTGTTTGAGAGTATGGTAACGATTGATTTTCAAAATGTTTTATAGTCAGAAATATATCAAAATAATATTTTTTTATTTAAAAAAAATATTATTTTTGATATCAGTATAAAATAAATTTATTTAATCTGTTGGGTTCTTAATTTTTATATTAGGGAGAGATCTATTTAACGAAGGCCCGTGGATATAATAATGTTAGAGAAAAACATTACTCGATAATTTAATCCCTTTGAGGGAAGTTTCTTCGGGTCTAATCATATCCAAAGCTTCAACTTCATTACTTTGGTTTTTGGTTTAGGTCTATTGTAAAATCTTATTTTAGTGATAACTAGAGTCGGATTTCAATTAACTATTAATCTAGTGCCAAGTGCCAACTACCAAGAGTATCAAGAAGAAATTGAAGTATAGGGTTGTGTTGCCATTTTGAAGAGATGATTTGATTAAATAAAGGTTTTATTGCATAAATATTAAAGTTTGATGGGTAATTAGGCCAAATTGAAAAATTAGAAGTTTGTTAATCAATTGGGGATTAAAATGCTCAGACTCAAAACCAATGACTAAAATGAAAATGCACTGAACTTTGGGGTTGATAATTGAGTTTGGCAGGGGTGAAATTGCATGAAATTAAAAGTTCGAAGGCAATTACGAGTGCAATTAAAAGAAATTGGAAGAACATGGACTAAATTGAAATTTACAGATTCTGAACTGATCGAGTTGACACCTTTGAACGCATGAATGTAAAGCTACAAGCCTTCAAATTGAGTAAGGTTGAACCCAAATAAAAGGTGAGCACACCCTCAACCAACTTCGGGTGGTTTTTTTATGATGATGACGTCAGAGTTGCTTCAACAATGCTTTGAAAGTAGACAACTCAGTTAGGCATTACTGTAATACCCATTATGTAAAAACCTCTTTTTTTGTGTTCATACTACAAAGGTTCTTAATGGATTCTTATCAAGAGCTCAAACCCTCTTTCAAGATCAAAAGGCTAAAAAATAGTTACTTGCCCTCCAAGTCTAGCAAAACCACCAACAATCTCAAAAAACAAAAATCACCATTGCAAAACCTACTTAGTACAGCATTTTCAGCTGTTAAGATTTGTCCAAAATCCTTCCGTTTTGATTAGAGGGTCAAACATTGATCAATATTTGATTGAGTACATTAAAAAATCATAGCAAAACCCTATAAATACCATTGAAAAATCAAAATTAAGGGGGAAGGAAAAAAGAGATGAGAGAAAATATTGAGAAAAAAAACCTAGTTATAAGGTTCTCGAGCCTACTACAAGGGTTTATTTAGCTTTGAAAGATTTGAAATTCGTGGAGGTAAAGTTTTGCAAAAGAGAGCAAAAAAAGTAGCTGCCACTATTTAAAGATTTGAAGGTATAAAACCCTTATCTAACCTACCAGGTGATGTCCATAAGGTACATATCTAGCTCTTTCTTACATGTTTTAATGACATCTTAGACTTGTTTTGGTGTCATATGGTGTTAAACTTGGATGTTGTTTAATGCATGAAAACGTTGTTTTTTTTTTTTCTTAATACTACTTTGAGTTGGTTGTTAATGTTTTCTAGATGTTTATAAAATATTTAAATGTTGTTTTTGCTGAGATTAAATGATTTTTGTAATCAGCCAAATATGGAAGTAGAGTTGTTGGTGTCCTTTTGGGTTGTTAACGTATGTTACAGGTTCCTAGGTTTTGGTTAAGTTATTTTGAGGTTTAAGATGTCAATTTTAAGCTCTAAAATTGTCAAATATGCTTGCTATTAGTTTTAGCAATTTTAAAAATTGAAACTTCATACATGTTATTGATGATTCGATATTTTTTATTAGTTTTTTGGATTCAGCTATGTTTAGTATCGGTAATGTGGTTTGTGGGGACCGAGAGAAGTGTGTTTCGAGGTCTAAAAGGCTAATTTTGGGTTTGACAGTGTGATTGGTATTTTTCGGTTTTTGGGTTTGTGTTCTTCATGTTCTTCCCAAGAACATTGTCTTAGCTACATGATTTTGACTTATTTTGTTTCATTTCTTTGCATCTTCATCTTTGCCTGACATATTTAGCCAATAATCTAAAGTTTGTTTGCATTTAAACATGTATTTTAATGTTTTAATCTTAGGTTTTCGCCAAAATATTTTCTGACTAAATTGTGAAGATTTAATGATAATCGAAGTGAATGAACCTTTAATTATTGATCCTTGAATAATTTACAACCTCTTTGTGCTTTTGATTTCAAGAAATCTAGTCTGAAATTGAGTTCATGTTTCTGGAATTGGTTTGAATGTTCATTATTGTTTTTCATGTTCTTCATTTTTTCTGGGTTTTGATCCATTTTTAACACAAAAAATTGGAGTTTCTTTTTAGTTTTTTGCAAATTTAATCATTTTGGGTTCTGATTCTGGTATGTTGTTCGGGTCAAACCAATCGTCTTTGGTTCAGTTTATGGTTGAAACAAAGGTTTAAGGTCAACCTGGTCAAGTCAAAATCAGGTCAGAAAGTTAACGCCCTGGTTGGTTTGCATTTTTTTTTATTAAAAGAATTTTGGGTTAAGGGTGTGTTTGACAAACACACCCTTAGGTCTATTTTGATAGTTTTATTTTAAATGAAAACAAACTTTTGCCAAACAAGGCCCTAAAAATGATAGTAAAAATTAAAATTTTTTTCATATGACTAAAAATCCTTAAATTATTTGAGCATTTTTTTTAAAAAAAAAAGTCTAAATAACTTTGGAATTGTGTTTTTTTTTTTAAATAGTGCATGGATTTTATAACAAGTTTGTAGAATTCCAAAGGATTTTGGTCTATATTTCAAAAATATTAAAAACTTATTTTTGACAAGAAAATTTATTATTCACTTTTAATATAATGATATATATATATATATATATATATATATATATATATGAGGTTAATATCCAAAATATTATTAGGAGTAATATAACTCATTTACTTATAATATAAGAATAAACAAATCTGTAAGGAATTTTTCTGAAATATTATTTGAAATGACACGGTAGCAAGAAATTCCAAATTTATCTCCAAAAAACTTAAATGATAATTGAGGACATTTCACCCTTCCAGACTAAGTTTTTGAACTAGAAAACCAGGGTTCGTTTATCATAGCAAACCCGCTATAATAGATTTATAGAAATAGAAACATCATTAGACTACAACAAATATAGAAAAACAATGCAGCTTCCCTTAAGTAAGGCATATGAGAGGTGTTAATACCTCATTTTTACACAACCATATCATTGGCTAGAATCTCAAAAAAACCAGTTAGGGTTTCTAGTAACCATAATACTAGGTGGCGACTCCCTATACAATTGAAGACCTCTTGAACTTGTCTGGTAAGGGTTGTCACGACATCGCGTCCTAATGAGAGGTTGCGACAAAGATTTTATAGACTAATCCTCCAACTCTTCTAACGTAATTAGGATGTTCAAGCTTTTTTTCAAAGTTATGTTTTTAGTCCTCTATTTGTGAACTTTCATCATAAATGACATGTCTGTCAACCTTTGTGTTGACCAAGTGACTAGCATTTTCTAATTTGAAAAGTCAACTCTCTTTACTAAGATTCTCATACTATTTGTTGTAACCTCACAGGGGCGCGACATCACGGCAACCCTTCTCGAACGGAGTTGGAAAGGTCTTTTTGATTGGTTAGGAAGTCGCTGCCTAGTATTACAGCTATTAGGAATCCTAATTAGTTTTTTTAGAGATTCTAGGCAAGTGACTGTTTAAGTAAATGGAAGGTATTAACACCCCTAATACACCTTATCTGAGGTAAGCTGCATTGTTTTTTATTATTTGCTATGGTCTAATGATATCGATTTCTATTGGCCTACTATGACAGGTGTCATAACCCATTTCTGGGTTATTCCCCAGATTCTTCTTTTTTTCAAAATAAAAATAAAAAAATAAAATAAAGGCTAGCAGTGTAGAGAAAGAAGGTTGGGTAGGATTAAAAAAACCAAGCTACAATTTTGAAGAAAAACTAAGGCCTAATTGTACCCCATTATGCCCAAAAATAAAGAAACAATGCAAATTCAAGGACAAATTAAATGATTATGGGATGAATTTTCATAAAAATTAAGTTCAAGGACATAATTAAATTTTTAATAGGCCAATGACCAATGACCATTTTGGCCAATTAAAGTTTTATGGTCAATTAGGGGTAAATAAATTCACAGCCAATGACCATTTTGCAAAAGGTGGAACACTATAAGGGCTTAATTGATTGAGACTAAGGGTAAAATTTAAGAAATTAAAAGTTTAATAGTCAATTAGGGTTAAATTGCATAAATCTAAGACCAAGGATCATATTAAAAAAAGCACGTAAATGCAGGGTTCAAATTAAAGTTTGGCAGGGGCTTAATTGCATTAAATCAAAGGTTTGAGGTCAATTAGAGGTGCAATTAAACAAATTTAAAAGATGAAGGACCAAACTGAAGTTGATAAAAATCCTTAATTTAACCCTAAACAGTGTCGTTTCGTCACTAGTCATTGTCTTCCCTGTTTTTTTGCCCAGGTAGCTACTTTTCAGGTGCATTTAACGCTTCATATCTCCACCAAAATTGACAACTCTTGAACCGAAATGATCACTAGACATTTCTCTACAACCCCATGTGGTCCATTCAGTCGGATTGACAACATATAGGCCGCGATGCCGACCTAAAATGACCACCTCAGGCAGCCTTGAACTGTCAGATTTGACAATTCATGGTGCCTAGTTTAAACCAACGGTTGGGATCCTTCCCAACTAAATCAAGAGCTGAAAGTTTTTCCTAGTGAAAACCAAATTACCCTCTTCCAACCCCTATAAATAGGGATGGATTTCATGGTCTGAACATAAAGAAGATTTGGGTGCAAAGTCAGCCAAAAATCAGCCTCTTCCCCTTGATTTTTGTAACTTATTTTCTTTCTCTCTTCTCTCTTCATCGCCCCTGTTGCCTCCTCCACCAACAGCTCCACCACGAGCCTCTAGCGTAACCTTCTCCTCCAACCCATCCCACCATGGTGAGTAGTAACATTACCGTGAACTTCTCTCTCTTCTACTGCAAACCTCTTCTTCCTACACAGTAACAACTCCGGTGGCCAAGCTCTCCACCAACGCCGCCACTAGCCTCTCGTCGACCACCTAGACCAGCAATACCTCCCCCTTGCGTCAGATGGCCTCCCCTTTTCTTCTTCCCCCTTTCTCCTTTCCTTCCACAGTCACACCTTCATGCAGGAGGGGGGGATAATATGTAATAAATGTGATGCTAAAATATGGATTTTAGAACGGTTAGGATTTAACCTGATAAAATAAAGACTCTCTCATGAAAGGAGATCTGCCTTAAACATTAGAAAAAACCAACAAATAGAAACCCAACCTAAAAACAATTAAATAACAATGCAATTTACCTTAAATAGAGTATATTAGGGTGATAACACAACCCTATTATTATTATTATAGACAATCCCGTTCAAAGAATTTTTCGGTAAAGAGCTATGAAGGAGATTTTAGTTAAACAGGTAATAATTTAATTTTTTTAATTTTATCATAGAAATTTTGGTTTAAAAAAGTTATGAAGGAAATTTTGGTAAAAGAATTGTGATGTAATATTTTTATTTTCATCTATTTTTTATTCACACTAGAAATAATTTTTATTTTATTTGAAAATGTAAAAAAAATTGATTAATTTTTTTTATAACAGGCTAATTTGAAAATACTACGACAAAAAAAAACCGGTAAATCAAAAGATGGTTTAGTATCATTAAATGAAAGGAAAAACTATATATTGATTTATTGATGATGAGACGTTTCGGGTACACTAATTGTTTATGCGCTTTCATCAGCAGTAAATGAGTAATTTTTATTTTTATAGGCATGATTTTTTAATTTAATTCTTCATAAAATTTCTTATGAAGACATAAAGATCTCTGAAGAGTATCAACAAATATATCATAAATAAATAAAAATTAACAATAATTTATCAAAGAATAATTATGGACAGAGAATAACTCAATCCTTTTATTAATTATCATAGAATCTAATTTAAGGCTTGCACTTAATTAATTCATGATACCAATGGCTTTGAAATATTCTAATTTATTTGGTAAATAAGATGCAAAGCTACAAATTAACATGCTACAACACAATCCATCAGTTGAAACCAATTAATTTACCTGCTCTTTAAACTTCTCCTCCTCGGACTCATAGCTAGGCAAAGCAGTGATCTCCACCTTCAATTCAAAGTTTTTTTGTTTTTTGTTTTTAATAAACAAAAGATTTATTAATTATAAGAACAAAAAGATAAAGCTAAAGAACTATATCAATTAAAAAATTTTAATTAGTTATTACCATGTCAAAGTCTAATCTTAAATTAAAATTTAAAGTTGTTAGTTGATGTTTAAGTTCTATATTATCTCAATATTAGAGGAAATTAAAAATCTTAAACTTCTGATTTATACGTACACACGCACAGGCAAGGGAGAAGAAATCAACGTACAATAAAAAAAAAAAAAAAATCATCCAGAGACATAGTTTCATGAGCAACGGGTTTAGCGATTTCAGCCCACATCTGTATAATTAATAACAAGAGGAAAGAAACATTGTTTTGCAAAATTAATCACAACAATTATATCATATATAATGACTAAAGAGATTATTTCATATATAATTACCTTCTCAATATCCTCCCTCAAACTATGTTCTAGGCGTTCAAGTGAAGTCTACTCAGAATTAGAGACATAGTTTCACCAGTATATATTAAAAATATTTATCACCTGCGAATTGTAATATTGGAGGTTACGAAAAATAGCAAGATTGTTTTGCGGGCGTGAAAGAGACGAGTCATGGCCTGCATATTATTTGAGAGACCAATTTATTAAATTTATTTTATTAAAGAAATCTATGATTTTACTGGTTATATATATTAATTATAGACTCAAATTAAGGCAGATGGCTAGAGCACCTCAAAATGAGTTGATTCTTGCGAATGGAAACGAAAACGTGTAGCAATTAGGATTACTGATTGGTCCATTTTCTTTGCTATTTTAAAACTAACTTGATTTATTCAAAAACATATTTAAAGGGTTAACTCGTGACTAGCTCATCTGGTCAAGATTAAATGTTATTTAGTCGATCGGATTAACTTTAAATAAGTTTTTTTTAATATTTATTTTAAATGATATTGTTTCTTATTTTTAGATTAAAAAAAAATGATCTTTTTTTTTCATGAAATGAGATAATCCAATTAAAATCTAAAACAACTGTAAAATCGAACAAAATTCTGAACGAGGATGACGAAAATGAAAAACATTCAAATATTGAAATTAATGATGAACATACAAAACTTGCATGTTTATCATGACAACGTCAGCAATTGCCAAAGCAAATAGAGCACTTTGCTTTTCGAATGTTGCGCCGTCGTGAGAACATTACAAGGTTTTTTTTTTTTTTCAAATTATATGGAAAATGTATCAAATTTAAAATTAAATTGTTGATACGAAACATAAGAGAATAATTTTACTGAAATTTAATTTTAATTAGTACAATCAAAACTATCATAAAGAAAGCATTATTAAATGACATTATTAAATGGAGTTTATAACTCAGTTCATGTACTCAATTAAGTTTAACAATTTTAAAAAAAATTATTTTATTTTTAATTATATAATAAAAAAATAAAAACTCGTAATTTTCTGGAATAGACATTTAATCGAGAATCATGATAACCGAACAAGTCAATAAATAAATAGCCAGCCAAGGTGATCAATATTTGAGTCTTGTAAATCAAAAGATAGTCGAATAATATTTACCGAAGAAAATAGTTAATTATGGATTTATTGATAAAACTGACATGTTGAAGTAAATGCGTTTTTTCTTCATATCCATGATTTTTAAATAATTTTTTTGATCAAGATTTAGATGAATTATTTTAATCATTTTTTTGGGTTTCTTAGATAAAGCAAGAACTCAAATTGAAAAAAAAAAATTGATTGAAAAAGATTCATATGCATATAAATAAAGAAATAGCAATAATTGTTTTCTGAAATTTTAATTCCGGAAATTAGAATCAATAGGAATCTTTATTTGAATATCATCCTTGTATGACGTAACTAACATTGTTAAATAATGACCGTGTCAGGTGATGAAAATATGAAAAACTTCATTGATGTACATTTTAGCCTATAACATTTATGAATCTTTTACTTTGATCCTTGTGTTTCTTTCTTACAAATAAGTCCTTAATTCAAGTTATATTGGTCCACATATTTTACAAAAAGTTCAATTTCATCCCTATTGTTTTTTCTATTAAGTTTCTAGATGTCAAATCTTAAACTTGGTCAAGATTGTGCCAATAGATATATAATATAATAAGACACAAACTACCGAAGTTATCAAAATTACTGGGAATATTCTGGGATAGATTATTTCTAGAAATTCTCTTATATCATTTATGGTGAATTCAATGACCACACTTTAAGACCACATAGGCTTTTTCTTGGGCAAATATCTCCCTCGGAGGATATAAAACTCTTCTGTGATAAATACTTGCACAAAGTCCCTTGAGGGTGTTGATGGGAGACCCTCCGAAGATCAAGTCAGTACAAGAAATATTTGTGTAAAGAACAACATTAATGAAGATATTAAAGAGCTTTTATGAATATATATAAAAGGTTGGAGAAGAATATCAAAAGGTCACGAGAAGAAGCTGAGAGTCCTCCCCTCCTTTTTCTTATTGTCGCACCCAACATCGCGGCGATCCACAAAATAATCTTGAATTATGGAAAAAGAACAGATTTCTGGCATCATGTTTTTAGGGGAAAAAGGTCTTGTTTAAGGAGTCGCCACCTAATATTATGGTCACTAGGAACCCTAACTGGTCAACAGAGATTCTATGGTACGAGATTGGTTACGTAAAAGGGAAGATATTATCACCCCTTAAACGTTTTGCTTGAGGCAGACTGCATTGCTGGTTTTGTCTTAAATTGCTAAACATTTATTCACTTATGCTATGATGATTTGTTTATAATATTCCTGACTCTGGCGCCAGTGAATATTCGAGCTCGAATAATTCCAACTCTGGCGTTGGTAAAAATTCGTAGCTACGAAAAAAAAATTAGATCAATATTTTTTTATTCCCTACTCTAACGCCTAGTGAATAAAAATAAATTTATTTTTTACGCATGCACATATTTTTTTATTTTTCTAGAGAAATAAAATAAAATACAACGAATAAAAATAATATAAATTTAAACCGGTATTTTTATTCCTGACTCTAGCGTCAGTGAATAAACCAATAAATTTACATTATTTTTATTCATGCATACACATTTTTTATTTTTTCTACTTTTTTTTATTTTTCTGTTTTTCTATTTTTTATTTTTTTATTTTTTTTGGGTTGGGTCCAACTCAGCCCACATGGGCTGGGCTGAACCCAGCCAGCTCAGCCGGTCACTGGCCCAAGCCAGTGACCCGACTGGGCAAAAATCAAAGAAAGCACGCGTGAAGTGATTGCACGCGTGCATGAGCAGAATAAAGGAAATGAGTTAGAATGCGTGAATTAAAATTCAAAGTAAACAGTAGCGGGTGAATTAAAATGAAAAGCAGGGAAAGAGAAGTTGACTTACCTGGTCTGCTGCTCCTGAAGATGAAGACGCTGCTCCTGAAGATGAAGACAAAGTCTGTTCTCTCGAGTGGTTCTTCTTTTTCTAGTCATTGTTCGTCCTTCTTTTTCTGCGGTTCTTGGTCTGTTCCTCCATTTTTTCAGTTCTTCCTCTGTTTCTGTTTTCCCTGTTTTTTAGTCTCCCCTGCCCTTCGTGGCTTTTTCTTCTCCCCGGTTCTGGGTCTCCTCTTCTCTTAGTTTTCCCCAGGTTTTTTCAGTCTCTCGGTTCTGTTTTTCTCTCCGTCTCTCTCTGCCCAGCCTCTAGCTTTTTTTTCTATTCCTCCTCTCCCCAGTTCTGTTATTCCTCCTCTGTTTTCTTCATTTTTCTTTTTGCGTGCCCGGCCTTTTCTCTCGGTTCACTCTTCCCAGTTTTTCTTCAGTCTTTCCTCTTCTCTCGTTCTTGGCTTTTCTTTTCCTTTTTCTCCGTTCTAGGCCTTTTCTCCCTGTCTTCCCCCCAGTTTTTCCTCTCTTTTTTTTTCCTCTCCTCCTGTCCAGTGCGCTCTCCCCTTTTCAGTCCCTTTTTTTCTTCTCCGGTGCGCATCCCTTCTCCTGCTTTTATAGTTGGAGAATGGCATGCGTTTTTCTTGGCAATGAAGACCCCAGGACCGTTATTGCAGGAGCAGTGATGGCAGGGGCGTCCGTTACTCTAGCTTGGCGAGCGGAAGAAGACGAGCGGTTCTTTTTTTTAAACGACGCCGTTTGACTGTTAAAAGGCCATTTATGTTTTAGTCCCTGAGGTTTTGAAATTGTCGTAAGAAAGACCCCTGGATAAACTGTTTATTGACCCCTGCATTTTCGCGCCATTTTCAATGTCATCCTTGGATTTTAATTTTGCAATTTTGACCCCAAACTTCAATTAAGTCCCTAAATAAGTTAATTCCAAGCTCAATTAGGTCTAAAACCTGTCAACTCTAATTAACCCTTGATTTGATTAATTAGATTAATTCCAAAGTTTAATTAAACCCCAAAACTTCCAATCATATTGCCTTTAACCCAAACTTTAATTCATTTTTCATTTATTTCATTTTACTTGTTTTTTCATCATTATCATCATTTTTTTATCCTTTTCAGTAAATATAATAATAATAATAATAATTAAAATAAAATTATTAAAAATTGGGTTATGACACTTATCTTCCTTTATATCACCTAATTTGAGCTGCCTCATGCAACGTAGAAAGGTAGAAAAAAGTAATCTTGTATGATTAAAATAATATTATCTTACTACTCATATCATCACTTCTAATTAATATAAGCATGAACTGCTTGTTTGTATTTAATTGGATTATGATGGGCATCATAATTATTAATCCAAACTCAGGGTATGGGAGGCTCAGTGTAGAGTGACCCTTCAGTTACGCACCCAATCTAAGGGACATTGGGCTCAATTCACGCCCGGAGCCTAGGAGGAAACGAATCCAGCTCACGACTGCAACCAAGAATGATCAAGGATGGTCGTGTCACTTCCCAATAGGGGGTTGGTCGCGGTCGCGTCCAGGCCCAATGCTGGGTTGGACGCGATTTCCATTACATTTTAAAATTTTGTGTTTTAATTTGTTTTTTTTTAGGGGTTAAAATTTAGGAATTAAAAGATCAAATGCTAACATTTATTTTTAGGGGTATGATTTGTATAGTGTGTTTTGTTTAAATAAACTATAAATAAATCTACTAGTTATGTGACATGTGTCTCGTCACATGTCAAATATTTTTATTTTCCATAAAAAGATTATATATTTAGATTTTTTAAATGTATTTTTGTAATTTAAAAAATTCAAGTGCAAATAAAAAAGTTTATACATATATATAAACAAATATACTGAGAACTATGTGTGCTCATAAATAAATAAATAAATTCATTAGCAACACCTAAAAATAAAATTTGAAAAACCGAGAGATAAAAAATATTTATTAAATTAGCAAATCATCTCTTGGTTGCCATTATATTATTCAACCAAAAAATATTCAATTTCTCAAGATGAGATATTTACTTGATCATGTTTACTAATTTTTGTTTATTAAAATATTTTTTAATCAAACGATAATACAAATATATTAAATTGATTGAATAAAATAAAAAGAAAAAAGAATAATATGCAAGGCTACACATATTATAAATATTATCTAAAAATAAATATTTTTTTATTTTCAAAAATATACTTCATTTATACAAAAGATTAAAAAAAATCATAAATGAATTAGAAAAACTTTTTCGAAAATTAAACGCATAACAAAAAAAGATCATCATTTAAAAAAAGCTCTCTAAACAAAATAAAAGAGAGAATGAATATTAATTTAAATATAATAATAATTATCATTATTTTAAAAAGAAGCATTAATTGAAATAAAAAACATGGAAAAAAATAAAAAGGGTTAGGTGTTACTGGACCTGGCAAGTCAGGCCAGCTTGTCTAGCCCATTTCATTAGGGCCCACACGCAAGGCTGCAAAGGCACGTCCGCATGACTGGACCCTTTTTTTAATTGTACTGCCCAATTTTCTTTGAAAAAAATCAAAAAACGCATTGTCTGTTTTGTCCAGATTCTAGCCATTGTTGTGACCAAAACATTGTGGCTTAGGTTCTTTTGACAACATAAAATGAAGGTTTGCAAACTCTACTACTTTCAAAGTTTTTAATATTTTTGAAAGAAATAAAAGTTTTTTTTTCATGTCTACTTTTCTTCATAAATTTACTATGCAAAGCAAAAAAAGAACAAAACAAAACAAAATTTTCCAATGTCTTTGCATTGTAAATATTATAAAAAGGGAGCAACTGTCATAACCTGATTTTGAGTTTCTAAAAAAATATAAATAGATAATTTAAATTTTAAGAAAAAATTATAATAAAAATAATAAAAAATATAACCCAGATTAATCAGAATGTGCATTCAATTAGAACGACAGGTGGATAGACAAACTAGGGTTTGTTGAAGAAACGTTAGAAAATAATTTGAAAATTTGGTCAAGACAACACAAAATAAAGGTTTGAGGACTAATAAAGATGAAACTATAAAGTTGGAAGTCAATTTGGCTAAAAAATGGAAGAATTGATAAGTTTAAGAACTTAATTGAACTTTGAATTAATTTAATTAATACAATCAGAAGCTTAATTAGAGAAATATCAAAGTTTAGGATCAATTTTGGTCAAAATTGCAAGAAATAAAATTCTAGGAACCGAAATGAATAGGCGCTGATACTATAAGGGGGTTAATTGATTTTACCAGGGGTAATTTTGAAAGAATTAAAAGTTTGAGAGTCAATTAAGGACTAAATTGAAGAAATTTGAAATCAATGACTATTTTATAAATGACACAGAAGACCAAGGATCCAATTGCATAGATCCAGGGGCGAAATTTGAAAAAAAAACAGAGATTCTCAAGGATAAGGGCTTGATTGCAAAACATCAGAACTTCAGGGGCAAATTGAAGAATGACCCTGTCCACCCTAAAACGACGTCGTTTCAAAAACAATTCATGCTCTCCTTCCTCTGGAGCAGGGGAGATCGTTCGAAGAAGCCATCCAGATGGCCTCTGTTAAACTCAATTTCTCATCAAACCCAAACCAAATGTTACACTAGAGTGCCCGCCACAAAACCTATAAGTCAGTTCAGTGTTCCTTGCCCTCACAACTCTCCTCTGACGCGAAGATAATTTGACTCTAACAGTCCAACAATGGCAATACTGTTGGTGTGTTCAATCCACCAAACACGGAGCAAATCCAAGCAGTAGTCATCTTCATCTACAAGATTACCATACTAGGAGATAAGGGACGGGTGTATTTTTTGAAAAAAGGATTGCAGATTGGTCCTATAAAAAGCGAAGAGGAGGCTACACAGAAGGGGGGGAGAAAAACAGGGCAAGACAGAGGAGAGGGACTTTGGCTTTCCTTCGTAACTCCAGCGAACAACCATCCTGGGGAATCTTTGCTTTCCCTCACAACAGACACTACTGACCCAACCAACTTAAGAAAAAAATAACATATTGGGTTGAAGGGAATCTTTTTTATGTATAAATACTTCATCCCTTATATATATATATATATATATATATATATATATATATATATATATATATATATATATATATATATATATATATATAAA
>Ga0325404_1004891_pt1 | contig 14170 bp, 7 predicted proteins | sample PopdelMetagenome_18_FD_205664 | JGI IMG/M metagenome (GOLD analysis project Ga0325404, IMG submission 205664) | Populus deltoides microbial communities from Bellville, Georgia, United States - Xylem-Control-R1 | ecosystem: Host-associated > Plants > Phyllosphere > Stem > Wood/Secondary xylem... | reverse complement strand
TGCTGTATTTATTTACCTGAAATTGATAATTAGCACGTCAAGACTCATCTCTTTATGCTCCAAACTATCCCTCAAACAACCAAGCCCACCATTTTGCTACCACACAATTCCATTTCTCCTATATGCTTCTTCCTCTTGCCAGAATGAATTCCTCGGCCTTTTCTTTTCTTTCAGATTTTGTTCTTGTTTTGTTGCTCTTCATTCATGTCGCTTCATCCTCGAGCAACGATGACCTGTACACTGCCTGTAGTAAAAAGTTTGAATGCGGGGATATGTTCGTGGATTTTCCATTTTGGGGAACTGAAAGATCACCTGCCTGTGGCGTTCCTGATTTGGACCTCAGGTGTGAGAGTAATATCACCAAGATGAATATCAATGGGGTTGCATATCGTGTTTTGGAAATCGATCAGGATGATGGAACTCTCAGGATTGCAAGAGAGGACTCCTTTGCTGGATTGTGTCCACCTCAATTTAGGAACAGCACGTTCAATCCTAAGGTTTTCGAGTCTGTTGAGGGTTACACAAATCTTACATTCATTTATGGTTGCAAGGATGCTCCTCCAACCATACCTGGTCCAAACATACCTGGTCCTGGCATACCTTTCACTTGCAAAATAAATGAGGTTAATGATCAACGTGGTTATATCCAAGTAGGAGATTCTGGTCCAGGGGAATGCTATCGTAGTGTCTTTGTGCCAGTTCCTGTAACAGATATGCAACCATTCGGGAATATGCAAGCTTTTGATTGGCCACCAATCGAGAATATGCGACCTTGGGAAAAACTATTGAAAAAAGGATTCGAGGTAAGATGGAAGGTCGATGGGGAGGCGTGTTGGGAATGCTCCACCTCTTCAGGTATGTACCTCAACTTCTCCTCGAATCAGTTTATGACGAACTCCAGTCACTTGTTCATGCTTCACACACCTTAGTTAGTTCCGTTCCTGTTTTGTTACTTTAACTTTATTTTAAATAGACTTGGACAGAAGTAATCATCAATATGATGATGATGATGATGATCTCTTAGAACCACCTGAATAGTCGACTATTAATTAGGGAGGCTCGAGCTGCAGAACTAGACCATGGGAACAAGGGACAGCTTTCTGGTTAGGAAACGATCACACCATAGTTAAATTGATGCCCATGGTGTCTTATCATACAACCAGTCGTAGGAAATCTTGATGGCATGTTCTGCAGAATTTTTGAACTGACAGAGAAAATTATGTGATTTTTGTCAAAACTTGTCTGCTTTAAGAGTTGCCTAAATTATTTATTTTTTATGTATTTATTTTTGTTACTCATCTCTTTATCCTATGAACTTTCCCAGAAACAACCAAGCCCATTTCGCTAACACACAATTCCATTTTGAAACCCAATGTCACGCAATCGGTTTCAACCTTCTATTTAATTTAATTTAATTTAATTTCTATACATCTATTTCTTTGTTTACTATCCCAGTCCATACTCAAAGTGCGTTTTTTTAGTGGTCGCATGTGGGAAATCACAGTACATTTTACTTGCATGACTAATTAAGTTGAGTTCATAATCACAAGTTTCACATATTAACTAAACATTAATAAAAGGGTTGAGGTTGGGGTTTTTTGACATTTTTTTTATATATAGTTTTTGATTTTTTTTTTGTCAATTCTATTATTTAATGTGAGATTTTTATTAAATTTTCTCATTTAGTGCTGGGTTAATGATAAATTAATCTTAGTATTTTCTATCTCATAATATAATAAAAATTAATTCGATCTAATGAAGTCCCCAATCTAGATCACAGGGTTGACAAACTAACTAAATATCAATAAAAAAAATTGGACAGGAATTTTTTCAAGTTTAAATTATTATGCCGAGTTTAATCACAATACCTCAACGTTCTAAACAATCTAAATATGGTTTTTAACATTTCAAAAATTTTGTGTTTAACCCACACCATAAACGCCGGTTGATAAACCAATAGTAACCAAATCGATGTAGCATATGTTCATTTTCTAGCTTTACGTCTTATTTTGTATGTAAATTAAAACTTGCAATATCATTTTAATATTTAAACTTTATGCTTTATAAAAAACAATGAGCTTTTTATTTTTCAAGGATGTAATTCGATTATAAATGAAGTGAGGAGAGGAGAAGTGTATAATTTGAAAATAAAATATAATAACGTCAAATTTAATGTAGTTTTAGTTTGAATGTACAAGGTTACATATTAATAATTCAACCTCTAAATGAATATACCGTGTCATATATATGCCATATAAATAAATCTAATAATTAACATTATTTGATGTCCTGTTACAGAATCTTCTTGGAGTCGTGGGCACCTACATATTGCTGTAGGTAAATATTATCATAAGAAATCCAATCTTCTCGTTTGATGATGATGGTATTTTGATGATGATGCATCTTAAATTACAGGCATATCAGCAGCTGTGGCAGCGATAATAATTTTTTCCATAATTATAATATGTCTCACTAGAAGAAAAGGTTCATTTAGTGCCGTCATAGCAATGATATTCAAGCCGAAGAATTTGCAGCATGCTGACAGTGTTGAAACATTTATGATGGACTACCATTCTCTTACTCCCAAGCGTTATTCATATTCAGATATCAAGAAAATGACCAGCTCATTCGTCAATATACTAGGTCAGGGGGGGTTTGGTTATGTATACAGAGGAAAGTTACCAGACGACGGTCGTCTCGTGGCTGTAAAAGTCCTAAAAGAGTCCAAAGGTGATGGAGAAGAGTTCATGAATGAAGTTGCAAGCATCAGTAGAACTTCCCACGTGAATGTAGTTAACCTTTTGGGCTTCTGCTACGAGAGGAATAAAAGAGCTTTGATTTATGAATTCATGCCCAATGGATCTTTAGATAGCTTCCTATCTGATAAAGGATCCCCACGTACAAACTGTCGTTTAGAATGGAAAAAATTATATGAAATTACAGTTGGTATTGCTAGAGGCCTGGAGTACTTGCATAGAGGTTGTAACACTCGGATTGTGCATTTTGACATAAAGCCTCACAACATTCTTCTGGATGACGAATTTTGTCCAAAGATCTCAGATTTTGGTCTCGCGAAGCTATGCCAGAGCAAAGTAAGTAAGATTTCGATGATAGGTGCACGAGGGACTGTTGGTTACATAGCACCTGAAGTATTCTGCAGATCTTTTGGAGGAGTAACTTACAAGTCTGATGTGTATAGTTATGGAATGATGGTTCTTGAAATGGTCGGACAAAGGAAAGACTTTGATATGGGATCGTTGGAAACCAACGAGATGTATTTCCCGGATTGGTTTTATATGTATCTTGAACCAGGAAAGATTTCAACACTTCATGGAGGTACAACGGAAGAGGAAGAAGAGATTGTTGAAAAGATGATCTTAGTGGGTTTGTGGTGCATCCAAACCATTCCATCACATAGACCGTCAATGACAAAGGTGGTAGAGATGTTTGAAGGCAGTCTTCAGTCTTTGCAAATTCCACCGAGACCTTCCTTGTCTTCTCCTAGAAGGTCCGCTCAAGAGCAATCTTGCACTGTATCATCACTGCCTTGCGTGTCATCGCAGGGAGATGAGGTAAACAAATTGCCTGCTGATGGAAGTGACTTGTAATCGGAAACTGAAAACTTTTTGTCCATGATGATAACAAATTCTAGGATGTACTTGATGTTCAATATGTGGGAAGTGTAGAATTGATATGTTCCTGCTTGCTTGTCATTGTTTATAATTTCAAGGTTTAGACAAGACCAAGAGGCCGAGCTTTATTATTGCTTATGGCTAATGTCATCAAAGTTCATTGCAATTTTCAAAGCGAACTTCTATATGTTTCTTACTCTCTCATTATAACGACCATGAACCTGAACGGCCAACATAAGAGGCAAAGAGTGAATTCATTCATCGAAGATGAAATAGCAGGAACCAATCCCTGCTTACAAGGCTCTGGGGAAGACGAAAACAAAAGGAAGGGAGGCTGTATAATAGCACATTACAACTAGATGTTCCTTTTCACCTGCAGTTGACAGAGAAAGAAAGAGTTAAGAAACCTGCTGGTAGTAGAATATAATTCAGTATGCCATCTAACTAGTCAAATGAAGTATTACTAAAAGAGAAGGATTATTTAGTGGCAAAGACAATGACCCTCTGATGAAAGAACACAAAACACAATGAAAAGATTGAGGCATTCATGGTGAACTATCACTCTCTTATTCCAAAGTGGTATTCATTTTCAGATATTAAGAAAACGAACAACTCATTTAACAACAGATTAGATCAAGGGGGATTTGATGGTGTATACGAATTATATAAGGGAAGTTGCTAGGTGGCCGTCTTGTGGCGAAAAAGTACTCACCATGGAGAAGAATTTATTAATGGAGTTGCAAACATTAGTAGAACTTCCCATATAAACACAGTTAATCTTTTGGGTTTTTGCCATGAGAGGACTGAAAGAGCCTTATAAAGGATGAGTACATGCCCAATGGATCTCTGGATATGTTTATACTTTATATCTTATAAAGGACTCGCTCAAATAAAGTCATCCATGTTGTAAATAATTCTTAAATTCCAAAAATAAACAATTGAATATAAATTTTAATATTCAAATAATTATTTAGAGGAAGCATACCTTGTCAATAACAAGCTTTTTAAGAAAATAAAATCCTAAATTTAATTTGATGAAAAATTATGTTTCTCTAATACCCTTCAATTATTTTCCCATGAAAATTATTTTTGAGAAAAAAAATACTTTTCTCAATAACAAGATGTATTTCCCGGACTGGTTTTATATGTATCTTGAACCAGGAAAGATTTCAACACTTCATGGAGGTAAAACGGAAGAGGAAGAAGAGATTGTTGAAAAGATGATCTTAGTGGGTTTGTGGTGCATCCAAACCATTCCATCACATAGACCGTCAATGACAAAGGTGGTAGAGATGTTTGAAGGCAGTCTTCAGTCTTTGCAAATTCCACCGAGACCTTCCTTTTCTTCTCCTAGAAGATCCGCTCAAGAGCACTCTTCCACTGTATCATCACTGCTTGGCGTGTCGTCGCAGGGAGATGAGGTAAACAGATTGCCTGCTGATGAAAGTGACTTGTAACTGGAAACTGAAAACTTAATGTTGCCTGATAAAATTAATCAAACCGGTATTTGTTCTTCATCTAAGAGCTGCTCTAGGCTGAACTATTTCGACTTTGATATAGCTCATGTACGAGAGGACACTCGCTCAGTGCTGGTAAGAAAGACTACCCTCTCACCTTCTCTCTCTCTCTCTGTTTTTTTTTTTTTTTGTCAATGATGTAAACCAATTCTAGTTTGCACTTCATGTTCAATATATGGGAGGTGCAGAATTGATCTGTTCCTGCTTGCTTGTCATTGTTTACAATTTCAAAGTTTAGACAAGACTCAGAGGTTGAGCTTATTATTACTTATGGTTAATTTCATCGAGGCTTCATTGCAATTTCAAAGTTTAGATAAGACTCCGAGGTTGAGCTTATTATTACTAATGGTTAATGTCATCAATGCTTCGTTACTCAGATGTTCAATATATTTCTTACTGGTATTCGTATTTTGCTTGAGCAGCTGAATTAAAAATCGTCTAGGTTCGAAACTATACCACAAAACTTCAGGAAAGTGAACGTAAATCTTCTACTCTTCATCAATAAGTTTCCTGTAGTCATTCTTGTGAAGAACCGATACCAGTGTATGTTTGTAGGGAGGACAGGGAGGTCTTCAAAGGCTTGTGAAGATCTTTCTGCTGTGCCTGTTGGGGTCAGAAGTAGTCGTTCCACGATGAAGTCAATTGGAGCTTTCAGAACGCGTAACAACCAACCAATCTTCCCTTGGTAACATTAATGCCAATCCAAGCAGCTTCTTGGGATATGTAGAACTAGTGTTATTTTCCCGGCATTTCAACCAGCTGCTCTGCGTATAGGCAGCAACACTACTGAAGCAGATGTGATCTAAGTGTTTAATCAAGGTTTACAGTGCCCAACATGATATCAAACTTTGCCAAAAATCATCAACATGTTTTTATGGTTCTGTTCTTCTTTTTTTTTCGCGAATGAGGGATTTCATTTATCGAAGATGAAATGGCAGGAACCAAACCCTGCTTACAAGGCTTCAGGGAAAACGAAAACAAAAGGAAGGGAGGCTGTAATAGCACATTACAGATAACCGTTCCTTTTCACCTGCACCTGACAGCAAAAGAAATAGGGTCAAGAAGCTTGCTGGTAGTAGAATATAATTCAGTATGACATCTAGCTAGCCAAATGAAGGGAGCTCTAAATCAAGGTTTTGGGTTGGAGTGGAAGCACATGATAACTTTCTAGTGGTCAGTGTGGAGACAACCAGACTACTACACTTGTTATTGCAAGGATCAACCTGGACAATTAATTTTCTAGCCAAGATTCTCCAGCTAATGATCAATCCCCAAGTATGTCCTCTTCCCTGTCATTATTTTTTGGGAAAATTGTTAGATATTAGTTACAATACTAGTGGAGGTCGGAATCCTTGATTAAAAAGATTTGTGTTAAATTTGTTTATCACAATCTTTGTTTTTAATTAGATAGTTAGATTAGTGGATAGATTAGGATAGTTAAAGGATTAATTTCCTTATAAATATAAGGGTTAATGTAGAAGGAGCAGCAGCTTAAACAGCAACAGTTTTTCAACGTAGCAGTAGAAAATTTCCAGCAGCAAAAATAATAGTAACAGACGAAATAGCAGCAGTAGTTCTAAACCCAGCAGAATATCCAGCGACAGTGTGTTAAAAAAATAATTCAGCAGCTCTTTTAACAAATAAATTAATAATTATAGTTGTTATCTATTTTTAGATTTCTATATAAAAAAATAAAAATATATATATTTAGAAGAAAATCAAAAAATAATAGGAGAAGAATACGCTGGAGCACCAAAAAAATAACTAAAAAAATTTAGTTGAGAAGATTCAAAAATATAAAAATTAAATTTTAACAATATATTTTTGATTAAAAAAACTGTATCAACAAAAAAAAATTCAATTTGAAATCTAAAAATAATTAAAATATCATCCTTTTCCATTACAAAACAACATCTCCACCACATCTCTTCCTATCTTCTTCTTTTTTATGCATAGTAACCTTTCTTTTCCATTACCATCAATCTCCTTTTCGTGAATAGCTTCTTTGTCGAACAAACAAAATTTTAAGTCATATACATACTATCTCTTTCCTACAGTACTTAATATAGGATTTGGATCACTCTTTCTCTCCGTAGTGACAGATCTTTTTGGAGCTTAAAACATGGATGGAGTTTCCTTGGCTTCACTTCTACATTAACGACCAGATAGCTGCTTTCAATTCCAGATTCTTTTGAGACGGTTTTTGAATTGATTTCTTGTTTCTGGATTCTTTATTAGTCCTGGATTGCAAGGGAAAAAATTGACAGTGGGTGTCATTTATCAGTCCACCTCAGCATTAACATCTTGATTTGGACAGAAAGACTTCTGTGAGTAATGAATGGTGAGTAGAAGGGCCACGCTATAAAAGATCAATTGATAGGGACGACATTAAGAAGATTATAAAGGTTGAAGGATCTTTGAACCTGTTAAGCCACCCATTCTATCCATACAAGTCTCCCCTGGCTAGGCAAGCAAATCAAAATTCTCAAGGAAAGATCCTAGTAACCTTCCAATTGACTTCAACAACTTTTTAGTGTCATCATACGGAGATATTTCCTCGTGACTTCTGTCTTATGGAAAGATCGTAGCTCGCTCATGGAATCCAGTGAAGAAACAAATTATAAATTCAAATACATTAGACAATTCTGGATAAATAACCTCTTTTCCCATCTAAATAGAAAAGAAAAAAAATAATAATTTCACCATAATCTCTTAATTCATGTTTTTAAGGGTAAATATGAACTGATATCTCACTAATATAAAATGAGAGCTTTGAATAATTATAATAGAATTTATTTTTATACTAAATAATTTATCATGAACTTAGTCTTACTGTTGCGAAAATTGTTTTCAAGACAAAACTATCTTATTTAGCTTGATAAAAATAAAAAACAAACCTGTATTTGTTCTTCATCTAAATGCTGCTCTTGTTTGAATTAATTTTTCTATGATATAGCTCATGCACGGGAGGAAACTCTCACAGTGCTGGTAAGAGACACTATCTCTCACCTTCATTTTCTGTCCATGATGTTAGTATGTACTTGATGTTCAATATGTGGGAAGTGTAGAATTGATCTGTTCCTGCTTGCTTGTCGTTGTTTATAATTTCAAGTTTAGACAAGACTAAGAGGCCGAGCTTTATTATTGCTTATGGTTAATGTCATCAAAGCTTCATTGCAACGAACTTCTATATTTTTTCTTACTCTGGTCATTATAACGACCATGAACCTGAACGGCCAATATAGGAGGCACAGAGTGAATTCATTCACCGAAGATGAAATAGCAGGAACCAATCCCTGCTTACAAGGCTCTGGGGAAGACGAAAACAAAAGGAAGGGAGGCTGTAATAGCACATTACAGATAGATGTTCCTTTTCACCTGCACTTGACAGAGAAAGAAAGAGTTAAGAAACTTGCAGGTAGTAGAATATAATTCAGCATGCCAATATCTAACTAGTCAAATGAAGTACAAGTACTTCGATTAATCCTTCATGGTTTGATTTCTGCTACAAAACTTTTGAAGAGACACTGGCGACTTATCACTACAAAAGGTAGTACAGTAATCAAATTCATATCTCCCTGTTTTCTTTTCTTTTTTTCTTTTTTATTCATATATCCAGGTCAATTTATATATCTCAACTCACAGGTATTAAAATTAATAACCAGATAAGTCTCTAATTGCCATCAATGGCAGGTGGTGGTAACTATTTCATGGTTCTCACGTTTTCTTCTTTTAAGCCATATCAGCTCCTGTGGTGCTGTTATTAGCAGTCTTTATCATTTTGTACGTTTTACTAAAAGAGAAGGATTATTTAGTGGCAAGACAATGATCCTCTAGCGGAAGAATACAAAGCACAAAGAAAAGATTGAGGCATTCATTGTTGTAATCCAAATTTTGATCCAATTGCGTTTTAGTCTAATTTTAAGGGGTTAAAATTTGAAATTTAAAGATCAGACGCTTGAATGCAAAATTTGGAAACTTGAAGGACCAAATTGAGAAATGGTCATTCCCAGTCCAAAACGGCACCGTTTCGACCATGCACAGTTTCTTCTTCTTCCTCTGACGCTGCAAATCCGCCTGCAAAAAAGGGGAAGAAATTAAAATGCCAGCATCCTAGTCCTGCCAAAACACAAAGATCAAATCCCTATCTTCATGAAGATTACTGCCCCGGGGAGATAAGGATCAAGCCTCAGGTGTCCAAGTCCCAGCAAAAAAAACCAATACCTCCCTCCCAGCCATGCTTATCAAGAGAAAAGCCGTGCGAGGAGGGAGAACCAGGGACGTCCCCTATAAATACAGAACTCTCCAGAGGAACCGGGATGGGGGGGGGGAATCCAGAGGAAAAAAGAGAAAACAGAGAGGATAAAAACAGAGGGAGAACCAGGGGAGAAAAGGAGGAAAAAAACAGAGGAAAGAAAAAAAACCAAAAAAAAAGAAACAAGAGAACCAGGAAGAGATAGAACGTGGAAGACAGAAACAGAAGGAACAAGAGAAAACTTGAAAGCAGGAACGTCGCCCAGCATCAGCAATCTCGCGTAAATTTTCTGCAAAACCAGGTAAGTCTTTTGCTTTTCCCCGCTCTCATTTTAATTCATTAAAGATTGTTCACCCTGCATTTTAATTACCCCGTCCCTGTAGCAAGCGTGCGTGAATAGTTCACACACGCTTGCAGCCAAAGAGATTAAACCGGCTGGGTTACTGGTTTGAACCAGTAACCGGGCCGAGCAGCTGGGTTTAGTCCAACCTCTATGGTTGGGCTAGACCCAGCCCCCAAAAAAAGGTCAAAAAGAGTGTGGGCCGGTTATGGGCTTTAGACCCAGTCGGTCCAAATTGTGTATACTAAGGATGTGTTTGGCAAAACACATCTTTATGCCTTGACCATAATTTTTATGTTCATTGTAGTTTGATATTTGGCCAAACGAGCTCTATTTTTATATATAAAAATTTTAAAATATTTGGAGATCTTTGTTGATTTGTGGACCCCTCACACTTTGATTTATTTTTTTTCTTTGTGTTTGGTATTTTTTCAGCTATGTACTTAATCTGTGAACGATTATTGTTAAATGCAAATTTGTCGTGCAATATTTTTTTTTATCTAAAAAGGACAAATAATAATAAAGGACAAATAAAAAAAATAGCATAGAAAAATTCTTCTTCAAATTCAATTTTTTGCAAAATTATTCACTAACGCTAGAGTTAGAAATATCACAATTTTTTGGGTTTGTGCGATATTTACCGCCGTCTAAGTTAAAAATATTTGTATGAACTGTTCACTGACGCCAGAGTCAGGAACATGATAGGAAGAATTAAAAAAAAGGGAGAACATATTCTTAGTAATTTTAGACAAAATCAGCAATGCAGCCTGCCTCAGGTAAAACGCTTAAGAGGTGATAGTATCTTCCATTTTGCATAACCAGTCCTCTATCATTAGAATCTTTGTTGACCAGTTATGATTTTTAGTGACCATAATACTAGGTGGCAACTCCTTAAATTAGGCATTTTCTTCTAAAAAAATAAAATGTATTTATTTTTTTATTGAGAATTAATTTTTTATTGGTGACTGCGATTTTCGAGTGTGACATTCATGATGAACTATCACTCTCTTATTCCAAAGTGCTATTCATTTTCAGATATTAAGAAAATGAACAACTCATTTAACAACAGATTAGATCAAGGAGGATTTGATGGTGTCTACGAATTAAAGGAAGTTAATGCTAGGTGGTTGTCCTGTGGCAGTAAAAGTCCTCACTAAGTTACCGATGGAGTAGAATTTAGAATTTATTAATGAAGTTGCAAGCATTAGTAGAACTTCCCAATAAACACAGTTAATCTTTTGGGTTTTTGACATGAGAGGACTGAAAGAGTCTTAATCTTCGAGTACATGCCCGATAGATCTCTCGATAAAGTAGCGTTTGCCATGATCGATAATATAAAACTGGGTAAACAATTCATTAATTCTTTATATATATATATATTTTGTCAAAACAAGATTGATTTTTTATTTTTTTAATTTGAATCAACCTGGGTTGATCCTACTAAGTCATGAGTATTCAAGTCTTATCCCATATCGATCCTAGTGTTAAGATTTAAAACTATAATGATAATCATTTTTATTCTTACGTTACTTTGAGTCAATCCGGGTTGACCATCCCTACCTTTGCCTTGAACCTTGCTCTTGATCGCCTTCTTAGTTGAGTTTTAAAATTATGATAATAATCATATTTATTTTTATGTTGACTCGGGTCAATAGTCAACTCAGCTTATAACCCGAGACTAACCTCGGGTTGACCCACAGGTAGGGTTTTAAAACTATAATAATAACTATTTTTATCTTTATATTGATCCAGGTCAATGGTCAACTTGGCCTGTGACCTAAGCCTGATCTTGGGTCAACTCTTGAGTCGGGTTTTAAAATTATGATAATAATCATTTTTATCCTTATATTGACCTGAGTCAAAGGGCAGGCTGGCTTGTGACCCGGACCTAACCCTAGGTTAACCCCCAAGTTGAGTTTTAAAATAATAATAATAATAATCATCATCTTTATCTTTATGTTGACTAAAGTCAATGGTCAACCCGACCTGTGACCCGGGCTTTGTCCCTAGTCAACCCTCAAGTCGAGTTCTAATACTATGATAATAACCATTTTTATCTTTACGTTGACCCGAATTAATGATCAACCCAGCTCGTGACCTGAGCCTAGCCTCAGGTCAACCTCAAGTTGAGTTTTAAAAATATGATAATAACCACTCTTATTTTTATGTTGACCCGAGTCAATGGTCAACCCCATCGTGACCTAGACTTGGCCTTGAGTCGACCCTCAAGTTGGGTTTTAAAACTGTAACAATAACTACTTTTATCCTTAAGTTAACTCAAGTTAACGATCCCAACTTGCGACCTAGATCTAGCTCTGAGTCGACTCTTAAGTTGGATTTTAAAAATATAACAATAAATTACTTTTATCCTTATGTTAACTGGGGTGAAAGGTCCCGATCCGTGACCCGGGCCCAGTCCCAAGTCGAGTTTTAAAACTATAATAATTACTTTTAGCCTCGGATCGACCCTTGAATCGAGTTTTAAAATTATAATAATAATTGTTTTTATCCTTAAGTTGACCTAAGTCAATGATTAACCTGGGTCGCCCCTGATTGAGTTTTAAGGTTATACTATAACTATTTTTATTCTTATATTAACCTGAATCAACTAGATTAATTCTTGAGCAGAGAAATAGATAAATTTACCCTACTTTTTTAGCGGGACAAAATTATTTTTATTAGAACAACATTCATACAAGACAAAAAATGTACTACCCTTTTTAGTGAGACTAAAATTTCTCTATTAGAACAACCTTGGACATGGCAAAATTTATTTTTTGTATTGTCTAAAAAGACACCAAATAACTTTATAATTTTATTTATTCAGTCTATTATTGTTCAAGATATCAAACACTACCTAAATTTATATCTTATAAAGAATTCGAACAACTAAAATATAAAACATACCTTGATCAATAACAATCTATTTAAGAAAAATGCAGTCCTGAATTTAATTTGATGAAAAACTTTCTTTCTCTTCTGAACTTCAATTATTTTGAAGTATGTTTTGATGAAAAAAGATGTTTGATAAATATCATTTTTCTTAATAAATTTATTATCCCATACATTCATCAATATTAGTTATAATAAAAGACCACATTTCAAAATTAATCATTGAAGAGCCCATGAGCTTATCTATATATCCATCACATCTTACACCCAGCTTTCAATTTCATGTTATTACCATCATGCCATTTGACTTTTCCAACCATGCTAGAATATAAGCAGTCTTCGTTTGTCCTTGCAAGCCTCCTTGACCAACTGTGTTCTGTATGTTCCGAGAGAGTGATGTGCAGTCCATAGACTTCATTTTTCCAATAAAAGCATAGCGGAGATTAATTTGCCCATACCTTTGCATTTATTTTTTATGTATTTATTTTTGTTACTCATTTCTTTATCCTCTGAACTTTCCCAGAAACAACCAAGCCCATTTTGCTAACACAACTCCATTTTGAAACTCAATGTCACGCAATCGGTTTCAACCTTCTATTTAATTTAATTAAATTTAATTTCTCCACATTTATTTCTCTGTTGACTATCCCTGCAAGTTGTAGCTTGTGGGGATATCACAGTCCAATTTTTTTAATATACAACATTTTACTGACATGACCATACCTTTAAAACAAATAATTCAATTAATTTTACAGATTTTTTTTACTCCAAAAGGTTTTCTCAAACTAATCTACAATATTCAGGGCAGATGAGATGGTGATTTAGGAAGGATCTCATCTGACAAACAACCTAAACCCCGAAGAAATAATTAATTATTCGATTGGAATTAGCAAATCTAATCAACATAATAGAAATTACAGGGAACATTTGGTAATTAAAATATGGGGGAAAATAAGGTAGGAAAACACCAAGAAATTCACATGGTGATGCAGAAATGGAGTCCACATCAGAGACTTGGTCTTTCTGCAGATGTCATTTTCTTCTTTGTTCATTTTCCTGGAATAATCTATCAACTGAAACTTCAAATTCCCACCTCCTGTTTTCGTCTGATTTGACTTTAGGTGGCATCTATGAAATTAATTTTAAATAATTCACACTTTTACTCTAGGAATTTAAACATACATAGGGCACCGTAACATCACAAAATTCTTTTTCCTTGATTCGTCATCATACCATAGATATAAACTTAATCAGCCAAAATAATAGCACAAAGGATATCTATATAAGGTTACAGTAACTCATAATATTTACAATAAATTATATTTAATTTTTATAATGTGAAAGTAGTGATGTGTTTATGACTCTTTTTTTATATAGATTTTCATTTAATAAATTCATACTTGGAGCAACAATTAAGATCTTAAAAACTAAATAATCTAAAGATATATCATGAAACTTGCTTCAATGTGGTCATTGATGTTTCTGGCTTTCATGATTTTTTTGCAGAGAAGTCGTCTCGAAACAGTGCACTCGA
>Ga0325404_1004888_pt1 | contig 14179 bp, 3 predicted proteins | sample PopdelMetagenome_18_FD_205664 | JGI IMG/M metagenome (GOLD analysis project Ga0325404, IMG submission 205664) | Populus deltoides microbial communities from Bellville, Georgia, United States - Xylem-Control-R1 | ecosystem: Host-associated > Plants > Phyllosphere > Stem > Wood/Secondary xylem... | reverse complement strand
TAACCACAAGAAGCCTCTTTTACTGTGGTTTCCTCTGTTTATGGATAGGTTACCGATCGCTATAATTCAGTAACAAGATGTAGCTGCAAAATCCATTCAAAAATCAAAATATAATTATAAGATAGCCTTAAAAGTGCCTTCATACGGAAAACAAAGGCCAAATCACTACAAGCGTGATAAGAACTCCTTTTACCTAAGCTACAACAAGCTCTAAAAATCCTTCCAAGACATACAGTAAATGAAGATGGCATACTTGGAAAGCAGCTACTATTTACATCTTGCACTGAAAGATACATGTAGAGAAACAAGAACAAATGTTTCTCCAAATCAGTAATCACTGGTCCCCCGATTCAGATTGGTAAGAGAAATGGTACTTAATTAGCAAGAACCTCCCAGATTAACTCAGGATCATAAGATGGCATTCTTGCAAGGGAACAGTCTTCAAATTCCATAGCTTGTGGCACCATTACTGGACAATCTGTAGACACAGAAGGAGAAGAAGAACTCTCACACTTCCAAAACCCATCTTCAGAAACAGCTGGTGACACCAATTCACTACCACCCCAATTATCACCAGAAAACAAAGTTGAAAATGATGATGATGATGCTGGAGATGGTGTTGATGCATTCGAATCCACTTTCACTGGCTTTTTACTTCCTGTGCTTTTACCATCAACATTACTCTTCTTTGCTGCATTCCTTTTGGCCCTCTCCTTTTTAACCTTCTGAAAAATTGCTTGAATCTTGGCATCCACAGTATTCTTCAAAGCATTCAGTTTACTACAATCTGTGAATCCCAACTTAGCAGGATCCTTTAGATTTGGAAAATTCAACCTAGCATATTGGCTTCTAAGTTTATAAGCAGCACGATCATAAGCATAAGCTGCAGCTTCTGCTGTGTCATAAGTACCTAACCAGACTCTCATTCTGTTTTGAGGAAGTCTAATTTCAGCAACCCATTTGCCCCAATGCCTCTGCCTGACTCCCCTGTATAGTTTCTTCTTGGTTGGAGCCAAATAGTTGCTGGAGTGCACAGGGTTTTGAAGAGGGTTTGTTAGCAAATTGTGAGATAAGGAGGTGTTTATTCTGTTTTCTTCACTGAATTTTTGCAAGAGATCTCTCTGGCGGAGATAGACTGAAGAGCCTAAAGGCTCAAAAGCAGGACTGGTAAGAGAACTCGCTGGTTGGCAATGAGAGAAAATAGAATCCAAAGTGTTGGTCCCTCCTGCCAATATAAGTTGTGACAGTGAGGAACCAATATCAGCTGTGTTGAATGCAAAAGAAGAGTTATTTTCTTGCATTCTTTCCATGATTTCTTGAACTTCTTGGAGAAGAGGAAACAGATGATAATGAGAAATCTAAAAAGAAATTAGAGTGAAGGAAAACGGGCACTAAAAATTGTCCCTTTTCCGATGATTTTGAAACTGAGAAGAGAGTCAAAAGGAAATGATCTTACTAGAAAACGATGGAGGGATTTTGAGAGTTCAAAAGAAAGCTTAAAGCTTGAGCTTTAATGGGCTAAAAGATTCATTAAGTGTTCGAGGGAGACCAGAGTGACGAAGGTGAAACAAAAGCAGTTAGGGCCGTAGTTTAGAGAGAAGAAGAGAGGGTCAGATTTTCTAGGGGAAGGATTTCAAAGAAGGTTTTTGGGTTACTGTGGTTTATGGTTGGGTCCTAGTTGGTATATTTATAGCTGCAGACTCGCAGAGTAAAGCAGGGGACTTTCCATGGATCCCTAGCTTCACTGTATTTGACAGCTATGAAATTCCATTTGGTTTGAATTTTAGTCCAAGCAAAGGTTTGTCCTGGATATGTAATGACCATAACGTCCTCAAGGAATAAGAACCTTGGATATAGATTTTTTTTTGGGAAAATGTTAAATCGGTAATGATATTTTAGCCAAGTTGTTTTTTAAATTATTTTTTATTTGAAAATATATTAAAATTAATTTAGAAATTAATATATTAAAATAATTCAAAAGCATTTAAAAAATTAATTTTAAATAAAAAAATCAAAATTTTTAAAAATACAATTTAAAACACAATTCTAAACATCCCTTGACCCAATAAAGCTCCAAAAACACTGATTAAAAAAAAGAGTGTTGTTTCAACATTTTCTCTCAAGGAAGGCAAAAAAGAATTTAATTATACCTTTATTTCAAAACAATATTATAAGAAAATAAAATTATAGATAGCAAATGCAGCATTTAGCATACACATGTTTGATGGTTCACGATTTTCAATTTTTTTTTTTTACCATTTATATAAACAATGGAAGTGCAATTTCTTCTAGAAAAAAAAAAAGGAATTAACCCAAGTGATAAAAACAAAAACAGTAACTGAATGGGGGGTTAATTATGTGTCAGAACAGTGCATGAATTTTGCATTTGATTCTGTATTACGGTAGTTTTTTATAGTTACGGTTTTAAAAAAATTATAAATTGTAAAATTTTCTTAACTAATATTTGAAGATAAAATCCTAATTGGGATTCATAAAAAAAAATAGTGGGAATTTATTAATTAAATATTTTTAAATTTATGACTTAAACAAAACACAAACTATATTATATCAAATATATTTTTATTTAAAACTATATTAAAATAATATTTTTTATTTTTTAAAATTTATTCTTGCCGTCGTATTAAAATAATCTAAACTTATTTTAATATAACCGGGAAACAAGTCATACCTCTCAATAATAACATCTGTCGCATTCATTTAAAGCCTCCTTCGCCACGCGTCCTGGCTTGTTGCGGGCAAGGGCGTTTTGTGCTGGATAAATTTTCCCTTTCTTTTCCATCACCATCCCTATCCAAAGCAGCTGCAAGCCTGCAATTCAAGCTCTGGCTCAATCCCGCTATCTAGCCGGCTAATCTCATAATGCATTTTTTTTATTTTATTTTTTTATACAAAAAACCGCTAGAAGTAAATAAATAAGATGAATACCACGTCGTTTCAAGAAGCATAGTCGTTGGCACTGGTTTAACATATTTACTCGAAAATTTAATTAATCGACACGTAATTAGTCAAGATATCATTTTTTATGATCTGGTCGTAGAATGAAGTTAAAAACTAGCCATAAGATATCAAACCACAAAATGAAAGAAAATGCAGACAGTCTTCTAGTTCTATACATCATTCTCAGTTTAAACATGAAGGATCGAAAACTTACTTAAAACTGCTCGACTCTGCTAATTAAAAAGGACTGGCATAAGTTGCTTGATATTCTCGTTATCCTTCTGAGTCCTCATGCTAATTAATATGGAAGCACTTTCAAGCAGAAATGACAGTTGAAAACCATGCTTGTAGGCAAGACGTGATATTTGATTGAAATTCTGGGGTGTTGATGTGTGAAGAACTGAAGATAGGTTTCTCCATCCCCGGAAGCTGTGGGAGCACACGATTGAGGATTCCTCATCGAGTACAGTGTTAGAGAAGTGACTGGCCATAAAACAATTCAATTGGGCAGATATATCTCAGCCTCCGATGATGTACTAAGTAGTAACTGTACTCAGCATTTTTAAAAGCAATTAAAATATATGCTCTCAAACGAGAGGGGGATATTGAATTTTTAAAAAAAATAGCATGTTTTTTTTTTAAAAAAATTAGTGAAATAATATAGTTTTTTTAATAAATAGTAAAATACAATAATTTATATATATCAGAATTGAAAAACATGATATTTATAGCTTGTCACTATTCAAAATTATGACATTTACAAAAATAAATTTATAAAATGGACTGCATCGATACCATTAGGAAAGAAAAGAGGGGAGAAAAAAAGACATTGGAGATAAACCGAAACTCCAAATATGACATTATCAGTACCATTAGAAAAATCTTGATAATACAAACCCAATGAAACCAAATAAGATCACAAACAACGGCCTTAGTGTGCCATAAGTGCTGCCTAAAAGTGGCAAGTGACTCACTTTCTTTGACGGTAAGTGTAACCCACTCGGGTCACTGTTAGTGATCTTTCTTGGTATAATTGGATTCGTTTCGTTAAGATCTTTCTGATGTTACTAGTGATATTATAATTAAAGCTTCGACGTGTCTCTAATATCCTTTTCTTTTTTTTATTCTCTCTCCTCTCTCTTCTAATGTGTAGCCTATTTTATAATTATTTTTGTGGATATCGCTATTTGGAATAGCGACAAGCTACGAAAGTCGTGTTTTCAATCGCGATATGTATAAACTTTGTTATTTCACGTATTTTTTTTTAAATTGTATTATTTTGCCAATATTTAAGAAAAAAACATACTAATAAGCAAAAATAAAAACGGGGGATTGTACATAGAATCAAGAAAGCTCAACCAAAATGGAATCCCTTGAAGTAGATCCGACCACCAAGTATTTCGGGAATGCAACGTCTAAAGGTCCATAAGAATCTATTCGGTTTTACACGCAAAAGATGAATTCTTTTCCTTTTCACTCTCTCTTCATGTGCAACTTTAACTATTACTAGCCGTTTGATTTGTGCTTCGTCGCAAGTCAGATGTTTTTTTTTTATAAAAAAATTATATATACAGATTTTTTCAAAACTATATTTGTACATAAAAGAAATTCAAGTGTAAACTGAAAAGCTCATGCATATATGTAATCAAATAAATCAAGAACTATGTATGTTAATAAATGAAAAAAAAAAAGATATTAATGATAACTAAAAATAAAACTGAAAAAATCAAGATAGTTAATCTTGTAAGACGGAATATTTTTCCGGTTGTGTTTACTAAATTGGTTTATTAAAATTAATTTTTAACCCAATCAAATGATATTAAAAATAGATACATATATTAAATTGATTAAATAAAATAAAAGTGAAAAAAATATTATGTAAGACCGCATATATCAAAAATATTATCTGAACATAAACATTTTTTATTTTCAAAAATAAAGTTCTTGTATACAAAAGATATAAAAAATTATAGATGAATCGGAATAATCTTTTTAAAAATTAAATACACACAATACCATCAAAAAACAATCTCTATTCAAAAAAGATTAAATAAGAAAAAAAAAATCACAGATGAGAGATATTAATTAAAACAAAAATTTTAAAATCATATCAAAGAAAGATATTAGTAAAAAAAATTAATATAAAAAAATAATATCCTGGTTGTTGTTGCTTAACTCGTCAATCTCGTGACCCGGACCATGAACTCAATCTGGTTCAATATTTTCTCCCCTTAAATTTATACTTAACCTATATAAAAAGAAGGGATAAAAAAAGCCCAGACTCGCAAGCCTAAGGAAAAAAAAAATAAGCAGGTGACACGTCGCTCACCAAGGCAGACAACATGTCATGTGCAAGCCTAGATTTCAGCATCACAGTGATGTCCGAAAAATCAGACAGCTAGTCATTTGACCAAAAAAAACATAATTTTCAAGCTATTTCAACCCGAAAATACCTTACCAACACTCTTATGACACCTACAAACCATTATATCCACTTCAAACACCAAAATGGTTCAAAAACCTAAAATCAAACCGATTTAGTTTTGGTCTCAATTAAGATCTTTTTTCATTCAATATTAAGGCTCTGAAGAACCACCATGGAACCTCTCTTATTTCATGGAACTCATAAACACCAAGGAAACCCATTTCAGTGGCCGAAAATGAAGTGAACGATAACTTTCTCTCACATCGTCAGAATCCAGCAACCTTTCTCTCTCTTATCTCTCTAACCAAAGACTGACAAATAATACAAATGAACTTGTGTATCAAAATTTATTTTTTAAAATTTAAAAGAACCTAAATTGTACACATTACACTATTTTTAAAGATTGATGACCTAAGTGTATTTTTCGTACAATCACTAGCGCACCATCCATGGTTAGGTTCGTTTTATTTTAGTCTATTTTTTTTTAATTTCAGAATTGACTAAGAATTCAGGTAAAATTGACCTTCAATAAGGATCAAATCACACAAAATAAAAATTCAAGAATCAAAATGAATTATTAAAAAAATACACAATACTATCCATAGTATTTTCTAAATGTGTTAACGACTAAACAATAAACACCGTAAGGCATTTTAGTTTTTTATCTAACCGGAAATTTGCCGAAATTTGACCATGAAAACCTTTTGAACCACATCCTTACCTCGGTGGTTTCACATCTATATGATTGCATTTTCCCACGTTATCACAAGTCTTGAACACATGAAAGTTTTCAAGGACGATTTGACTGTTTTGTTGTAGAAAATAAATGATGCATGTGTAATGTTTATGTTGATGACAAGACTTTTTTTGGACACCTTGATGAGGTGATCCGATCTAAATATCCAATGGGATGGGAGTGACTCCTCGGACAACTATGCAAGAGGGAATCATAGCAACTGCTTAATTCAACCTTAACTATATAATATTCTTACATGTGAAATATGAAAGTAATGTTTAGTTAGTTTGTTTAAGATTCATCATAAATAAAGTCCTTGTCGAAGAAAATATTCACAACGAATAAGAAAATGTTTAAATAATCATTGTGTAATTCAATAACTATTGGAAATTATTAACGGTTAAAATATGGTACTGGGGATATATAGAAATTGTTTTACTTATCAATAATTACTCGAGGAAAAGGTCTCTGAAATGAATTGTAAGAACAAACTTTCTTTTTCTTTTGTAAATTGATCTAAGTTTTTTATTTAATTTCTAACTCATAAAAAAAATCATATATATATATATATATATGTTTGGTAAAAATAACTTTTGACTCGAATCAGAAGTTTATTATAAAATTAAGTCAAGTATTTTATTTAGTGTCTTTTTTAACTTTTAACCTATGAATTTTGTTTATACTAGGTACATCTATTCTTGAAAAAAAATATTTTAAGTCATTTTTATCATACTCTTAACTTATAGTTATTTTATCTTATTTTAATTATAAGTTATATATTTCTAAAAAATAATTTTTAACTTATGACACGAAGTCAAAATTCATTTTTATAAATTAATAATGCCAAACTTACTCTAAATCTCTATTTAATCTCTCTTAAAGTTTGAACCAAATCTTTCAATGAAAATCTAAAATCTTTATCGTTGGATTTTTTTAAAATGTTTTTTTACGTGCTATTTATTATTTAATTACACTACATCCGAGGAGACCGCAAAAGGCAAAATTTCGAAGCCTTCAATGAAACCCAGGAATTGAAATTTGAACGCACATCTGAAAACATAGTGAATCAAATTTCTCATGAACAAGCCCAAAGTAATTAAGATTAAGCCCAAATTAATCTTTATTTATTATTTGTTATTTTATTACCAATGCACCCGAAGAAACCACAGGAAGCAACATTTTGAGGCTTTTAACGAAAAATCGAGAGTTTAAATTTGAATGCGCAGCCGAAAACAATGAATCGAGATTTCTCGTAAACAAGCCAAAATCAAGATATCAGCCATTTTAGTCTTGGTGGCTAGCAAGGGAGACGTTAGAGACCCAAAGAAACCAAGCCAAGTAACTGCACAGTACACCACCACAGCACCACTGATTGATTGAACGAAGCTGGCAAGAACTTTTATTCAGAGGGGTCATCACATCAGCTCAGAAAGCTACCGAATCCACATCCAAATGGGACCCAGCTCAGTGTGGTGCATTAAATACGTAAAGGTAGGCAATGATACAGAGCTATGAAAGACAAAGTTCGAGAAAGACACGTTTCTTCGAAGGCCAAAAAACAATGTGTTTGCATGTGAACAGACCTAACCGTTTGCACCTAGTCAGTCAATCCTCTATAGTATTGTCCTAATCTTCATGGTATCTTTCTGCCCTTACGTTCTAGGTTTTCACTTCTCTCCCTCGCTGCATGTCCAAGTTTGCCCTCACTTGCGCAACAATGCATAAATCTAACAACTGGAACAACCCACCAAGGCTTTCCTTTCAAATTTAAGAGATTGAGAGGGATGAGAATCGTCCTCCATGCATCATCTCCCATCAGCATAAATTTAACCGGATATAGATACTATATAGATCAAAGAAAAAAATATGTATAATATAATACAGTCTGAGAAACCAAAAAGTAGGGTCAAATTTAAATAATAAAAAGTCATAACTGTTCGGGCCAGACCGGACAACTAGCAATCAAATTTTGAGTGGAGATAAATACCTCCAAGTCAGTTCTGGACTGGATGACCTGACAAATTTACACAAGAAATTAATAAGGATGTGCCACACATTTGAAGATACGGTACTGTGGCATCACCTTACTGCTTGTTTTAGAAGTAATTGTCGTTTATAAATTTTTTTTTCATATATATACATATATAATATTCACCGCGCAATTAGATATTTTTATTGGTAAGGAAAACAGACAAATAATCACCACCCTCTCATCGTTGGGAGAATCACTTCTCCCCATCTCTTTTGTCGAGTGAGCTACCACTGCTCCTCTTTTCTTCTATAGGCTTATATCGTGTCCTTCCGTTCAATCCAGATTCTAAGGGTTAGATGTTTTTTTCTCACGCGGACACAATATAGATCCGAAGGGGCATAGAAGTAATTGTACTCTTTCGACTTGAGACTGGATTTTAGAATGGGTCAAATGGTAATTTACCTCCACAACTTTATTGCATTGACTTTCCAAAAAGTTGTGTTTTGTCAGTATCTAGATTTGTGGACTTGGCCACAGGAACACAGCCAGCTGGCCCCGCCGACTATCCAAGTGGTGCAGTCTCATGATCCAGACACGTCGCTGTACTAGAGCCACTTGTCGGTTTATCTTTATTCGCGGTCCCCGGAGAGGCCATTATCTCTCTCAATTTCTCGTCGCTCTATACTGCGTCGTTTGACTCGTTTCGCTTTTGGAAGCGTGATTTCACGCTGACCTCAGTGATATCAAGAAGGGGGCCAAAGCTGTGCAGTAACGGGCCCCATGTTTCGTGGCAGTATCACCATGATGTTCATGGAGTATTGGCATGTGATTGGGATCCCACAAGGGAGTCCATACTCCATACGTACGATGGGAAGAAGGTATATATATATGTGGTTCTTAAGTTTCCACAGAGTATCATTCTCGAACACAATCATTTGAATCATCTGATTTTGCTACCTTTCATCTTTCCTTTACTTGTCCATAGATGTTTAGAAATACAGCAGTAATTGTTATTTAAAATATTTTTTATTAATAAATATATTAAAATAATATTTTTTATTTTTAAAATATTATTTTTCATATCAGCACATTATATAAAAATAAAAAATAAAAAAAAATATTTTAAAACTCAAAAAAATAAAAAACAAGTCACCTTTTCTTTTACTTGATGACCCCGAAGTCACATGGGAGGCAATTAATTATTCTGTTTATTAATTTCTCCTCGCGAAATTATAAAAAATATCACGTAGCTTGAACTCGTGAATATTTTATATATTAGCTATATATTTCCTAAATTATATTTTACATCGTTTATATAATTAATTTCAATTTATATCATATATTTCAATCTTGTTCATTAACATTAATGGACCATGAAAAAACGTTAAAAACATTATAAGTTTTCCATTTAAAGTGTATTATGATTTTTTTTCTTCGCTCAATTTTCCCTTGAATTAAGAACTATTTTTAGAAACTGATGAGCGAAAAAGAATCTTTGGCCAACCGGTTTTTTTTCTTATTTAAAATGGTAATTGTTTCTGCTTCCTGTTATTGATTTATTACAAACAAATAACGATCCAAAATTAACAGCATATATATATATATATATATATATATATTTTAGAAGATGTTATTATAATTTCAATATATATATATATATATATATATATAGGAGCAGCAACAATCTTTCAATCTGTCCTAAAATCCAAACAAAACCCAAGAACAAATCAGAAAATAAAGCAAAAAGACCATGTCTTCCATCTAGAAAAACCATATACATTAATATCGATTGCAGATATATAGATGAAACCTTGTATATAGAGTAAATTAATTAATAGCATAAAACATTAAATCAAAATTAAGAGGGTTTCCTGACTCACTCGATCCCTTCTTAGGAACTGATATATGCTTTAATGAAACGAGTAAGGAAAATTAACATAATAATTTGTAAGCAGTACTGTTAATTAATGTCCATTCTAGGCTTGCCTATACTGTCTTCTCCATAACTCGATGATATGTTCATGATTGTAAGCTCTGTCTGGAACGAACACCAAGTCATGACCTGAAAAATTCAATTCATCAAACATTTAGCTACCTGGAAGATTTCATATGATGGATTGTATTTTTATAAATTTAAGTAGTTGAATCAAAATCGAAATCAAAATCATTTGCTAAAACTAACTCGAATTCGTATGTGATAATTAATGGATAGTTATTCAAATATATAATTATAAGTGACACTTGAAATTAAGGTTATTTGATTTTAAGATAAAATAAAATAAAATCTAACTATTAGTTTAAATTCAATAATTAGAATTTTATAAATATGTACGATATATCACGTTATCAACTATCAAAAACAGAAAATAATCTCAATCATTTAAAATAATTATATCTATTTGGATAAATCCGTATTCTGATTAATTAATTAATTAATCTGATGCCGTGTATGAACCAAGCATGCCAATGATTTCCATCTTCTTTGATTCTCTAGTATGAAACGCAAATGAGCGTGAAGGGAGGAAAAAAAATCGACCGTCGAATTGTACAGAGCTCAAGCGTATATTTTGCTTCCGTCTCGCAAAAATATCGTCATCCATGGGCTCATTAATGCACCCTTAAAGGTCAAACATAGCGGTGGAAGGAAACAAGAGCAGTCTCGCCATTCATTCCGATGAGTTGTCTTGTCATCAGGAAATATTTTTACATCATTTGTTGTCTGATTGAGGTATTTTGCACCGTTGATGTTGGTTTGTGAGAATTTATTAAGAGGAGATCAAGCTATTTCAACAAATAGATTTCAAAATGTACATGTCAAGGTAGTTGACGATGATTCAGATCAAAGGTCAAGTTTATTTTGTAAAATAGCTGCATGAATACAATTTTCTGGAAGATAATCGATGTCGTTGCATTGTTTATCAAGCAAATATAGTGCTAAAAAAACATTTTAAATAAAAAAAGAAATCATTTTCTAGGATCAAAGTGATTGGAATATTCCTCTGATATTACTTGTTGAATCCAATCATTCAAATTCAAATTGAATATTGTTGGATATATTTTTAATACATATTAAAAACATAATCACTAAATACAATTTCTTTCAAATATTTTAAATTCTTGTATCTTAAATAAATGATTGGGATTTTGAAACAATCAGCTGATCGAAAAAAAATCTTAAGTTGAAAACTATAGAATCTTTTTTTTATTATTATTAACATAGGTGTCCGGACCAGTTTAGACGCATCTCGACTAATTCCACGAGCCTTGAAGTTAACGATCATGTAAACTTCTAGTGGTTATCATATAAGCAACCACATAACTCAAACTTGAAATTACACGGAAACCCCTTAAGGCTTAAACTATAGAATCTTCTTAACATCTAACTGATTAGCTCTTTTCATTTAGTAATGATAACAGTTGCCTAAGCTGGTATGGTTATGAAATTAAACTCTTTCTCGTACACAAACCGTTAAGATTTCCTTCAATCCGTTTGGTATTGTTCTTCTCCTTGTGTTTGTGTATGTTTTAAAAGTGTAATTGGTATGGAAAAAAAGTTAAATTAATATTTTTAATGTTTTTTTGATAATTTTAATATATTGATATTAAAAATAAAAAAAATTTATTTCAATCCATATTTAAGTAAAATATATTTTAAAAAAAATATAGCACGATATCAAAAACACTTTTACATTGTACAGCTTTATACCAGGTCTTACCTTTAAAAAATTTCAGACCGCGCCACCCAACTATTTATATGCTCCTGTTTATCCATGATAACAACCTTTCCTAGGTAGCCTTGATCCCTGAAATTAATTTGTTCCTTGTTTATTCAAAGCTAAGATTGATACTTGCTGTACTGCTCGCATTAAATCCTCAAATTAGGTTAAGTTGACTTGAGTGCAATGCGACCGACGTGTATGCCGACGCCACATGGATATTGCCATGTAGCTCATAGATTGAGATAAGGTGTTAGGATTATAATTAGCTCATCTAATTAGTTAATGATGCTGCCAATTTTTAGGTGAATGTATTGACGTTATTTCCACTGCTAGCTAGCTTGCTCTAGTCAACCCTCATGTGGCTTGATAATGTGAACACAGTAAAGAAGATGATAGATAGATATACTTCATAGCATGCTCTGGTGGCCGGGCAAGCATCTCAGGGTGGCCTCCATCATTTCTAGCGCAGACCAGCAATCCTTTTAAGGAAAAAAAGAAAACACGTTAAGGTATAATTGTAAAGTTTAGGGAAAACCTGGAAAAATGTTGGACAAAACACTGAAATCTGTTGAATCATCGTATCTTAGAGATATTTTCTGCAGAAAAGAAGCAGAAGTTGTCTTAGAGAAGAGGTTTGCATTTCCTCATGGAATTTGACACCAGCGGGAGCACCAAACACCGGTGGTTGTTTTTTGAAAACACCACCATCACGGAATGACAATGAGACAACTCTTGAGTTTGAGATGCAGTCCTTCCAAGAGCCTCATCCATCTATAAATCATAGCCAAAGATTTCAGAAATTACTGTAACAAACAACTTTTTATCTTATACAAAATTCACTTTAATCAAGAAATAAACATGGTGTTCCAATTTATCATAAGGTCAAGGAATTTTTTTTCTTCACATACGTAAGCTTCATGCAAAAACAGTATCATCAATTGCTGCAAGGTACCCATTCATGGAAGTTGTCGCACCAACTGAAGCTATTCTCCCACGGATCATAAAACCGTAGAAATCGCACAAACAGTAGATTTCCTCTCTCTCTCTCCGCTCATCTTTATCCAAAAACCCTCTCAAAACCTACCACTTTAATAAAACCAACACATTATCACAATCAAAAGGCAAAAGATATTCTGAGCCAAAATCCATAACATCAATTTTGCTTCCAGTGCAGTATAGGGGAAAAAATCTTAGAAAAAAACAAAAAATTCAAAGGAAAGCTTCTTAGTATCAAACCAAAACACCAATTTTCAAGAAACAAACTAGTAGAAAAAAGCCAAAAACACATGGATGAATTCAAAAACATATTGTACATGGGTGGCATTAGTATGAAAAGCAACAATACAATACATGGATGATACTAGTATAAAAAAAGCCAAAACAATTTCCGAGCATTGTAAACTTGCATGAGCTTTGCATTGACAAATAACATGGCTCCAAATAATCAAGACATCGCCCTGAGTTTAATCTGAAAAAAAGATCTGAAGGGCTTGAAGAAAAACATAAACGAACACAAATAAGAGAGAAAAGGGTAACCAAAAAGCAACAAAGAACACAGTAGACCCTAAAGAGCTTTTAAAGACCCAGCTAAGACATCCACTAATAGATAATAACTAATAATAACAACAGGAAAAAAGGCAGAAAGCAAAGAAGCCAGAGGCGAAGAAAAGGGTTACACCTAAACCAGCTAACAAATCCAAATCAACAAATAAACAACAGGTCTATTGAATGCAAAGTTCCTTGTAATCACCCAACAAATAATTGAAAAAAAAAACATTAAGGTGCAATGAAAAAAGAAATAGAGCTTAGAGAAATAACTCAAAGAACTTTACCCCAAAAAAACTAGGATACTTGATTAGTTTTAAAAATAAAAATAAAAAATGAATGAACTGAGGGTTTTATAATTAAAAAAAAAAACCCCAAATATCATGAATGCAGCGAAATAAACCCTATAATTATATGATTGAAGTTAAAAAAAAGTGTAAAGATCACAGCTTACAAAACCCACTCCATTGGTACCAATGTAACTCTCCAAATACGAATCATCCTGTTAAGAAAATAAACAAAATTTTAATTAAATAAGCGTCATTACCAGTACATATGGAGGAAACAATATGCTCTAAGATAATGCAGCAAAAAAAGGGCATAAAAACGTGATGATTACACGCCAAGGATCATTTTTTGTTCGGTTCGATTTTTATCAAAAAAAGTAACCAAACTAAAATTTTTGTTTTTTTGAAAAAAAACCGAACCGAAACCAGGTCAAACCGACCGGTTTCGGTTTGGTTTGGTTTTTTAGGGAAAAAACCGGTTTAAACCGGTTTGGCTCGGTTTTTTCGGTTTTGGCTCGGTTTTTCTAGTTTGGCTCG
>Ga0325404_1004880_pt1 | contig 14200 bp, 14 predicted proteins | sample PopdelMetagenome_18_FD_205664 | JGI IMG/M metagenome (GOLD analysis project Ga0325404, IMG submission 205664) | Populus deltoides microbial communities from Bellville, Georgia, United States - Xylem-Control-R1 | ecosystem: Host-associated > Plants > Phyllosphere > Stem > Wood/Secondary xylem... | reverse complement strand
TCCTCCTCCTCTTGTTTTGGCCAATTACCTACGGCTGTGGTGAGCTGCATGATGAGCATCCACGGTTCCTTTCAACTTATCATAGATAGGAGACCGCTCTCCTACAGTAAAGCAGTAATATGCAAAGGCTGATAATTAACCTCGGACAGCTTTAGATGGATTATGATTTTGACGAGGTAGACACCTTGTACGGTTGTAGGCTTGTAGGAAGTAGCAGACTGCCTGAGAGGAGTTGTCAACTAGTCATTGACAGCAATTTCACTTTAGTTTCAGGGTTCCAGTTCCCATCCCATTTTGGCTGGCAAGACGGCACAAATTATCAGGTAGGTTTTTCAGTACGTGTTAGTAGATGAATTGACAGGGGGGGGGCACGTGGATGAATTTCAGGTGAAAATAATGGAAGGCTTCCTAGCGATCAAATCTGTAAGGTATCTAGCTTGTCCAGTTTCCTCTCAAAGTTCAAAGTTAGGAGGGAGTAAAAAAATTGAAAAATTAATTAAATCAAGAAAATTAAAAAAATAAAAATGAAAAAAATAATTAAATCGATTAAAATTTTAAAAAAACTGACCTGTTTGGTTTGGTTTCAGTTTTATAAGCAAAAAACCGGAAAAACTGAATCGAACCGAACTGAAACCAAGAAAAAAACGAGCCAAACTGAGCCAAACCGGAAATACTGAGCCAAAATCGAGCCAAACCGAGCCAAAACCAAAAAAACCGAGCCTGAATCGGTTTTTTCTCTAAAAAACCGAACCAAAACCGGTTGGTTTGACCCGGTTTCGGTTTTTAAAAAAATTCAGTTTAGTTATTTTTTTTTATAAAACCAAACCGAACTGAACTGAAAATGATCACCCTACTCAAAGCTCATAGCCATGAAACTGGAGTCATGATGTGGGGATTTTTTATATGTATTTTTGATATAATAATATTTATTGTATTATTTGAATAATAATTAAAAAAAATTTAGATTTTGATAAGTTTTAGAACAGTCTAGCATGCAATTTTTAATATGAGTGGCGGATGTAACTAAAATTATGTTTCTTGTTGGATTAAAATTTCAAAAATTCATTTCTTTAATTTCTAACTTGGTTCAACATCATTAATTATACTTTTAATAATAAACACATTTTAAACTCTTCTAAACCGTAACCCAACACAACTCAATACTAACAAAACCAAGAAATTAAAGTTGAAATCATATACCCATCATTAACAACAACATTGAAGTCATTTTAAACATGATTTTCAACCCAAAAAAAAATACTTATCAATTCCTCAAATTACTCATCATAAACAAGAAATAAAAGTAAAATCACTTACCTGAAGATATCTAGAATGGATTTAAACAAGCCTTTCAACAAGTTTTTTCCAAATTCTTCTTTCTTTCCCTAGGCTTTAAGCTTTCTCTCTCTATAATTTTCACTCCTTTTCTTTTATCTTTGCCTCCCAAATCCATTGAGATCATGTTTCCCTTTGAAGTAATTGCTTAAATCTACCTACTACATCATAAAAAAAAAAAAAAACAGAGAGAGAGACTTTTCTCTCAAAATTTGGTGGAAATTTCAGAAACCCTCATTCTTCTCTTTAATAGAAGTTGGCCAGTTGTTTTTAGGTAGTGTTTGACATTGTGATAGTGGTTGTTTTTTAAAGTGTTTTTCACTTCAAAATGCATTAAAATAATATTTTTTTAATTTTTAAAAAATTTATTTTTAACATCAGTGTATTAAAATGATCCAAAAACACCCAAAAAAATAATTTGAATAAAAAAATTCAATTTTTTTAAAAAGCACAACCACACTCCCTTATAGCAAGAAGATAATATTTTTCTTCTAATTATGATCTTACCTTTTAGGTGATTTTCATATAAAATACTCAGTTTCTTACCTAAATGGCAAGGTCTTCCTAAACTTTGAATTACTTGAAATTTTAACCTTATGTAAAGAAATATGTAGGACACTTTAAGCAAAGTTTCATCTTGATCTAATAGTTGGATAGAAAGTTATGTGTGATAGTGTAAAAATAATTAGTTTGTGAATTTTTTTAAAAAATTCAAATTTTCTTATTCAATCTTTGCATGCATGTATCAATTATTCCACTAAATCCTAGGGACCATTTTCTTATTCTAAAATATATTTATTTTTTATTTTTTTAATTTTTAGACTTCTTATTGTTTCACAATAACATTAACTATTTTTAGTCGGGTTTACACCAATAGTTTTTTGTACAGTTCTTTATTAGCTTTTATTCCTCACTTCCATCATAATTCCTAATAGTTATTTTCTCATTCTCAAAAAATATTTATTTTAAATTTTTCTAATTCTTCTATCCAGCGAAACTCGTTACCATTTTTATTGTTGTTATGAATTTTAAACTAAAATTCATAATCCTCATTTTAACTTCAACTATACCTTGAAGTTTTTTTATGGAGGTCATCCCCTTCATTACACATCATCTTTGTTATTATTTTTATCATTTATTCATTTCTTTTCATTTTGAATTTTCATTACTCGTCAAGGTTTCATTGCTTTCAATCCTATGTTTATGCGAGGGTTTACACTTTTTTTCAAAATTAGTTTTCTTTTTTTAATTTCATACTTTAGTATTGAATTTGTTAAGAATTGAGCTTTTTTTTTTTGATATAGTGATTCTGATCTCTTGACTCAAGTCATGGGTATGGAATGTTAACTCATATTGACATCGATCTTTTTTTTTTTTATCTTTTGTACACCGATTTTTATTTTTTAATTTCATCCTTCAACATTGGATTTATTGAAGATTAAACTTCTTTATTTTTTTGGTTTACTTTCATGAGCATAGCTCAACCTCACGATCTGGGTCGTGAATTTTATATACTAACTCGGATTGGCTCAAAGTTTTTACATCATTTTATTTCATTTTTTATGTCAATTTAGTCCTTATTCTTTTAATTGTTTTTTTTTCTTTGGATCTTTTTTAAATTGATTTTCTTTTATCAATGTCATCATTCAACATTAGAATGATTAAGAATTGGGCTTCATAATTATTTTTGGTATTATGATTTCAGTCTCATGACCCGGTTCACGAGTATAAAATGTTAACCCGGATTCCCATCGTTATTTTCTTTTAAAAATTTTTTATACCGATTTTCTTTTTCAATTTCAACCATTAACATTAGGTTTATAAAAGATTAAGCTTTTTTATTTTTTTCTATGAGGATGGCCCAACTTAACGACCTAGACCATGAGTTTGTCGTCCTAACTCAAATTAGCTTAAGGTTTTTTTGTCATTTTTCATTTTTTTTGTCATGATTTTATCCTTTAATATTTGATTATATTTGAACTCAGCTTCATAATTCTTTTTTCTTTTGGCAAATGTTTTTTTACATATTACCATTATCACTTTTTCTCTGTAGATTTAATACATATTGTTGCTTTTTTTATCATAAAATTAAATTAAATCATCTTATTGGACCTAACAGAATCTATAACTCAAGCAGCAAGAGTTTTTTTTTTCTTTTTAAAACATGCTAACAATACTTGAATATCACTTTTTTAAATTAAAAAAAAATTTATTTGGCCCGTGGCAAAACACGTGACACCTGTATGAACTAGAACCGAGTGAGTGGTGGTTCTCTCATGTCTCGTACCAAAAATAGAGTTATTATAAGGTTATAATCTCCTTATTATTTCGGTTCTCTCATGTCTCGTACCAAAAATAGATTTATTATAAGGTTATAATCTCCTTATTATTTCTTTAACGAGAAAATATATTTATATTATATCAATTTCATTTGAGAAATTGTCTACATAGATTTTATGGTATCTTTTTAAATATACGTAGGCGTAAAAGTCACATTACTGCTTAATATACAAGCTTTCTATTCTATTTGAATGAACCTAAACAATGATATAGAATTCGACAATGAAAACTGATTCGATGATGACTCAAAAATCGTTAACACAATCCATTCCTACGGTTGGCGCTGAAATCATAAGCGTACATAGGCTACTGCTGACTCAAAAATCGTTGACAAGAACTGAGTCACAACTAACCCAGAAATCATCAACACAATCTGGTTTTACGGCTAGCGCTGAAATCATCAGTGCACATGGGCTACTGCTGACTCAGAAATCGTTGATGAGAACTGAGTCGCTATCAACCCAGAAATCGTCAATGAAATCTGGTTCTATGGCTGACGCAAAAATCATCAACACACATGCCCTACTATTAACACATAAATTGTTGACCAAAACTGAGTTGCTGCCGACTCACAAATCACCAACGCAACCCAGTTCTATGGTTGATGCTGAAATCATCAGCGCACATATCCTATTATAAACACAAAAATCGTTGATGAAAATTGAGTCGTTGCTGACTCAGAAATAGTCAACGCAAACTAAGTTGTTATCGATTCATAAATCATCAACGAGAAGGTGAGCCATTTCTGGTTTTGCCTTCTTCCTAAGCTACGCATAAGGTTTATGCTACGCGTTTTCCCTTACACATTCCAACCTAGCTGAGTATAATCATCACCAACCACACTCTAATCATCATACATCATTACACAACACAAAAACAACATCTCTGTAAGTACATTTACCAAGGTTTCTCCCAAGTCATCACTTCCAAGACTGGCACCCAACATTGTTACAACCATACATTCTTACATTCACAATTGTATCATGGTAATGCACCTATACAAGTAATACGATTATTCACTATGTCGCGGGGGCGCGAGCGCCGCGATGTCGTCTGGCAACGACGGAGGCTCTTTATCGTGCCTCCTGATGATGAGGTGTTGTGTGTTGGAAAGGGTCTTGGATTTAATCATAAAATTATGATTAATGTTTTAGGAGTCGCCACCTAGTATTATGGTCACTAGGAACCTATGGTCTGCGAGAGTCTGGGTAAGGGACTGGTTGTACAAGGGGAAGACGCATCACCCCCGGTGCACCCTACCTAAGGTAAGCTGCATTGTTGTTTGATTGTTTTTTTTCTAAGTCGGGTTCTATTCGTTGGTCTTTTCTAAGGCTCAAGGTAGATCTATCTTCATGAGAGAGTCTCTACCTTATCGGGTTAAATCCTAACCGTTCTAAAGTCTGAATTTTAGCATCGCATTTTTTACACCTTGTATATTTAATACTTGAGGGTGTACTTTATCGTGTAATTTTACACCTCACAAATATTAAAGCCTATACCTGGATCCTAGAGAAAAAAAAATTAGAAAAAAGGTTTTTGATATTTTGGTCAAACCCTAATGGATGATCATAAACTGGTTACAATATCCATTTTTTGGATTTTCAAAGCATGAAAAAGATGCAATCTTTTTAATGGAAAAATGCTTGGAAAATTTTTAGGATTTGGCCGTATGAAAACAAAATGTTTTTTTTTTTTGAAAAGGGAAATTGACTTAAAAGTTTTTTGAAATTTTTTGAAAATGTTTTGAAATTTTTTTTTTTGAAATATTTCAAAGAAAACCGGGTATTTTAATACCGGATTTGTATTTTACAGTGTAAATATACAACCCGATATTATGCAAAACTGGTAGAAAAATATTTGAGAAAATCACAAATTTTTTAAAGATTTTTGAAATTTTTTTGGAATTTTTTTCATTTTTTTTAAATATAATATAATATAATATAATATTAAATATGTGGGCTGGGCCGGCCCAGCTAACTGGGCCAAGCTCAGCCCAAGAAGAGGTGGGCCAACGGCCCAAAATGGTTGGGCCGATCTCAGCCCAGAATATTTTCTTTTTTAGCTTTTTTAGGCCGGGCTGAACCCAGCCCAGACACTTGGGCTGGGCCAACACTGGCCCGGCCCATATGCAATGTTAATTATTTGCAGAACGTGAACAGTGGTTCACGTTCTGCATGCAACCGAAATGGCTGCAAAAATGGAGGTTGGCGGAGGAGAGGACTACCGGGAGCGGTGGTCACGGATGTGATCAGGAGGCTGAGCTGATGGTTTCGGTGGCGTCACTGGGGTGAACGGTGGCCGGAGTCGATCACGGGGGAAGGAAAAAGGATTTTGCAGAGGTGAGAGAGAGGAAGAAGCGGTAACTGTTTCAGGCGTGGGGTGGCCGGCTTGTGGTTGGGCTAGCTACCTGTGGTGGAGATGATGGTGGGGATACCGGTGCGAATGGTGAAGGTGGCTGAAGGCCACGATGGAGAGAGAAAGAAGAGAGAGGACTGCAGTAAAAACAGGGGAGCAGGCTGGTTTTTTCTGATTTTTGGACCCCCAATTTCTCCTTGCTCCGAACATGAAATCTGCTCCTATTTATAGGCGGTGGAAGAGGGCAATCTTGTCTTCACGAGGGAAAAACTTTCAGCCCTTGATTTGAATGGAAGAATCCAGACCGTCCGTTCAAAGTGTGCACCTCGAACTGCCAAATTTGACAGTCCAAGGCTGCCCGAGGTGGCCACTTTAGGCCGGTCGTCAGAGCAGTTTTGATGTTTATAGGCCTGAACGGATAATGCTCGGGGATAGAGGGGTTTCAGGTGGCCATTTTGGTGCACGATTTGTCAATTTTGGGGGCCAAACGAGGCATTAAATGCACCTGCAAAACTGCCACCCTGACAGCTTCACGGGGAAGATGATGAACAGTGACCAGGCGACGCGTCGCCTGGTCTCTTCTCTTTTTTTTTTTTTTAACGCAAAAACGACGCCGTTTTAGGTTAAAAATAGGGATTTTCACCGATTTTCAATTAAGTCCTCCAGCTTTCAATTTCTTCCAATAGAATCCCTAATTGACCCTCAACTTCTGATTTAATGCAATTTGGTCCTGGCGTAACTTCAACTTCAGCCCCGGATTTACGCGCCTTTTGCAATATGGTCCTTGGTCTCGGATTTATGCAATTTCATCCCTAATTGACCATTAAACTTTCAATTTCTTCAATTTGACCCCCGGATTTTGTCAATTAAGCCCCCCAATTTTGGCGCCTGTTGCAGATTAGTCCTTGGCTGCGAATTTTGTCAATTTAACCCCTAATTGACCCCAAAACTTCAATTTTCTTGCAATCTGGCCCCTAATTTCAATCAATTAACTTGGTAAAAATTAAATTTGGTCTCTTAAAATTCCAATCTTCTCAATTAAGCCCAAATTAGGCTCCCAAGCTTAATTTTTCACCAATTAAGAATAAAATTAATTTGACCCATTTAAAGTATAATTAAGTCCTTGCACTTAATTAAATCCTTCAATTAGACCCAAATTAATTTTTAAACATAATTAAAATTTAATTTGGCCTATGATTAAATCAAATTGGCCCATTAAAAATTTAATTATGTCATTGAACTTAATTTTTATGCAAATTCATCCAATAATCATTTAATTTGACCTTGAATTTGCAATTTTCTCCATTCTTGGGCATAACGGGATACAATTAGGCCTTAAAATTCCTCCGAAAATTGCAGCTTGATTTTCGCCTATTTTTGCAGCCTTTCTTGGTCAGCTTTCTCCGCATTGCCAGCCTTTATTTTATTTTTATTTTTATTTTTATTTTTTTTTGAAAAAAAATGAATTTTGGGGAATCACTCAAAATTGGGTGATGACACAATACATAAGGGTTCTATTTTCAATTCATCTCATGTCATTCTAACTATGTTCATCATGCATGGTTTCCTTCATGATTCATTCCCTCCCTCTTTGGCCAAAACCTTGCTGCCCATTACTCCCTAGTTTGTACATACAATTTCATCATATTTTATTATAATTTTACTCATAATAACATTTCTCAATGCATACCTATTCTCATGATTCACAAACATACATGTTCATTCATTTTATATATATATAAAAAACAAAGCATTAGATCATGATGTAATTTTCATTTCAGCTCTAATATGATTCTAAAGCTAATTAACAATACAATTTTACACTTAACATTAATACAACACATTTTCATATAACTTCATACACCACATATGCAGAATTTATGTCATTAACACAAGTATAATCACAACAATCATGTCGCAACCACATTCTCATTCACTTGAACTATATTCATGCATGTTCATTAATCTCATAATAAAATCAAAGCATGAACATCAATATAATTTCGGTTCTAACACAAATATGTCCTTAAGAGTCCAACAAGACCACAATCCAAGCATTTTCATCATTCCATTTCATATCCCATACAAATTCATCAATCCTTAATGAAAATTAAGACATAAACATCAATTTAGATTTTGTTTTAGCTTCTGCATGTCCTTAAGAGTTTAATAAGGTTATAATCCATGTATCTCTTCATTTCAATCCTCTTGCCATCCATCCCTTCCATTTAGTCAGCCCCTTACTAAGTTTTACACATTTAAAATCACACACACTCATTCATTTCTTTGTAAGAATCTACATGTGCCTTTATTTGTCCATCATTCCACTTAAGTTCGTCACTCCTAGTTTAATAAATCTTGAGTCAAAGTGTAAGGGTCCTAAACTCTCATACTAGAGTTCTTTCCCCTCTTTTTTGTTCAAAATTTAGGTTAATATCCAGCCAAGAAAATGGTGTTGGCCTGCCTTACATTTCTAAACAGTCTTAGTGCAGGTTTGATGATTATTCTTCTTTTTCCTTTTGGTTTTCTTCTCTTCATTCTTTACTACAACAGTCGGCCCTTCCAGCTCACTTTTCTTTCATAGTTATCTCATTTCTTTTAACTTTCTTCTCACTCAACAGTCAAGGGGGCTTACATGCATGCTATTTTGGTTCTGTTTTGAAAAGAGAGATTGTTGCAGCCAAGGCTTCTGGCCGGCTGTTTTTTAGAAAGAGGAAGGGCACATTCTCCTCCCCCTTGTATTTATACCCCTTTTAAATGAGGTGGGGTGTTTAGGTGCTAGACAAGGCTATTCTTATCCCTCTTTTGGGTTATCTTTGGCCGGTTTCTATTTCAATTCTCCCCTAGGATAGGTCAGCCCTCCTCCTTCAAGATTTTCTCTAAGGTTGGCTAGTTTATATCCTTCAATTCTTCCTAATATTGGTTGGCCAAAGACTAAATTTTTTGTCAGGTTTTACAAAATGCACGGATTCATCAGTGCACACGGCCACCATTGACTCAGAATCATCAACGAAAACTGAGTCGCTGCCGACTCAGAAATCGTCAACGAAATTGCTTCCACGGCTAACGCATGGATTCGTCAAAGCACACAACCCTCTGTTGACTTAGAAATCATCAACGAAATTGCTTCCATGGTTGACGCATGTGTTCGTTAGCACACACATCCCTCTGTTGACTTATAAATCATCAACGAAAACTATGTTGTAACCGATTCAAAAATCATCAACAACGGTGGAGTCGTTTCTGGCTTTACTTTTTTTTGTTGGTGTTTACATGACTTGGATCAACATAAAACAAAAGTGATTATTATCATAGTTTTTAAAACTTGATTTAGTGGTCAACCTAGGGCAAGACACGGGTCACGGCTTAGGAAGGTTAACCCGGGTTAATCTGGGTAAATATAAGGATAAGAGTTGTTATTATAATAGTTTTAAAATTCGACTTTGGAGTCGACTAAGGCAAGGTCCGGGTCATGGGTTGAGAGGGTTAATACAGGTTGACCTGAGTTAACGTATGGATAAAAGTGGTTATTATAATAGTTTTAAAACCCGACTTTGAAGTTGACCCAAAGCAAGGTTCGGTTACAGGTCAGAAGAGTCAACCTGACTAAACCAAAAGGCTTTTAAAAAATAATAATTAAAGTAACCTTGTTTTTACCAAGATTTTTTTTAAAAAAAAGTCAATAGGTTTTAAACCTGTGTTTTGTCCCAGGTTGACCTGGGTTTTTTACCAGATCAGATCAATTCAGTCCTTTCTCTATTTTTTTTTAAACTCGAACTAGTTTAGACCTCGAGTTAATCAATCTAGTAGATCCTTGTTTTATAATTAAGGTTATTATAATATTATTAATTTCAACACTTAATATAAACTAAAGTAAAAGAAAATCATATTATTTTTTAAACTATATAAGTTTGATAACAATACATATTAATGGTAAAATAAATTTTTTTATATTTTATTATAGTTTGTCCACCATAACCAAACATGATATAGAAACAATCATTTTATTTTATATATCATTATAAAACATAATTTTAGCTGTATTTCTCTCTCTCTCTTTTTAACTCTATCTTCATCTTTTCTATCTCGAAACAGTTGTTAAATACTACATAAGCACAAAGGAGAGTAACATTGGAATTGGAAGCATGATAATTACAAAATCAAGGAAAGTTAATTCGTTAATCTTTTAAAAAATATAAATGTTTAATTTTTTGGAATATAAATTAGAAAAGTAAAATTACTAATTAAAAAATATAAAATAATATATTTTGGTATTCTATATATTAAAAATTGAGTTTTCTATACTTTTCCAGATAAAAGAAAAAAAAAAGGAAAATAAGAGAGAGAAACATAACTCTGTATTGAATTTTCAAATACAAGTTTTTACATGATAGAAAAATGGAAAAGCCAATTTTCATTTTTAAAATAAAACATTTCGTTGGAAAACATCTCTTTTATATATATATTCCATTATGGATACAACATCTTAAAAAGTAATGAAATTGAAAAAAAAACATATTTTGCATTATTCTATTATTCTGTAGGTTTAAATTATTAAGATTTTATTTATCAAATATCAAGAAATGAATATATTTTCTAGTTTTCTACTAAATTACGGGAAAAAAAAATGGAAATGGGAAATTAAAGTTAGAAAATGTGAACCATTTAACACACCCCAGATTCTCTAATAAATCCAAAATTCGTCATCCTATAACCTATAGGCTACCCCCCAAAAAATAAAAAATTGAAGCCCAAATGGCCATTCTACCCTTCTTAACCAAATCTGGAAAACCCCCACCACCACCCCTACAAAAACCGCCACTTTCAAAGCACAAAGCAAAATTCCGAGACCAAAATGCCGCCACCAACACCAAAGACAACCACCACCACCACCCTTCCATGCTCAAACCCAACTCTCATCCTCGCTTTCACTCTCCTCACTTTTCTCTCCCTCTCTCTCTTCTTCATCTCCAACAAAATCTCATCTTTCCCAAATCCCCAAAACACCCTACAAATCTCTCAAGCTTTCATCAAAGTCTATGTAGCTGACCTCCCTAGATCTCTCAACTATGGCCTTCTTGACCAATACTGGTCTTCCTCAATGCCCGATGCCCGTATTAGCTCCGACCCAGATCACCAGATCCGACCCCGACCCCGACCCATCAAAAACCATAAATTCCCTGATTACCCTGAGAATCCATTGATTAAGCAGTACAGTGCTGAGTACTGGATCACTGGTGACTTGATGACTCCAGAGAAGTTAAAGTCTCGTTCTTTTGCTAAAAGGGTATTTGATTTTAACGAAGCTGATGTTGTTTTTGTGCCATTTTTTGCTACGTTGAGTGCTGAAATGGAGCTTGCAAAAGGAAAGGGAAGTTTTAGGAGAAAAGAAGGAAATGAGGATTATCAAAGGCAGAAGGAAGTGGTGGATTTTGTGAGAAATTCCGAGGCTTGGAAGCGATCCGGTGGGAAAGATCATGTCTTTGTTCTTACAGGTAGTGTGTTTTATTGATTTAGCAATATGGGTGGTTGTTGCTTTTAATATTTGATTTGTTCTGGATCATTTATTGTTGTGGTTGATCGTTGGTCTTTTTTTATTGTTTTATTTGATATAAATTAATTGGCGTTGTTGGATATGATTTGATAGGATTAGTGAGTGGTTATATGTCTTTAGAATGTAACTTTCTAGTCCTGGATTTGTTGTGAGGTTTGCAATTTTGCGGTATGAGTTGTTGGAAAGTGGGCTACGTTGTTAGTGGGTTTGAAGTAATTGTTTGGGCTGGTTTTAGTTTATCTGATCTGTTATATGTATAACATTATTGCCATTGCACTAAGATTGATAAATACAATGATGATTTTGCCTTACCTAGCAATAAAGCAAGAAAATAGAAGTGCGAAGCATACTTTAGCAGCTTATGATTTAGTCTCTGGATTGTCAGGTTATGTTAAAACTTAAAGCATTCTTTGGCAGACCCAGTTGCGATGTGGCATGTAAGAGCTGAGATAGCCCCTGCCATTCTCTTGGTGGTAGACTTTGGTGGGTGGTATAGGCTTGACTCGAAGTCGTCGAATGGTAGTTCATTGGATATGATAAGGCATACCCAAGTTTCACTGCTGAAAGATGTGATTGTTCCATACACGCATCTGCTTCCTAGATTTCAGTTCTCAGAGAACAAGAAACGCAATACCCTTCTTTATTTTAAAGGAGCCAAACATAGGCATCGGGTCGGTATCCAATTCAGAAACTATTATAAGCATTGCTGTTGTTTAATCATCAAAACTAACATACAGTCATTTACTTCGGCATTTATTTTGACCAGCTGCAACTTTTTATTTGTATAGAATGAAGAGCCAATTTTTTTTGTTTTCAATGACATGCTTAGGTTCATGTATCACATGACCCACACCCTACTAAATGCCTAACTAAGAAATTTTCTATTGCATTGTTTCCTGTTTCGTTATTAAAATTTCTCTGAAACAAAAATGGAACAAAATAACCTCTAGTAATCCCAATCCATGTTTTTTCTGATTAATTTGTCAGACATTCAAGTAATCAAGCTTGGATTTGGCACCTCACTATCCACGGGACCCTTTTTTATGTGATAACTCAGCAGCTAATCAACAGTCTTCTTTTTTTCTTCTCAATTTTGATTTTTTTTTTTTACCTACACAATGGAAATTAAATTTGGACTTTATCCCTTGTTTGTGTGCCCATTATTATGTGATCAATATACAGCTCTTCTTTGTACCCTGTTGTTTTCTCTCACTTTTAACTTTGGAGTTTGTGCAATCCTTTGGGAGAAATTAATTTGGACTTTTAAGCTTGTGTTTGAGAACGGCGGGGTTGCAGGGCCCTGGGAGAGGGTCTCTCTTGTTTGTTTTTATTTGATTGGTGATCTTATGTCTTGAGTTATTTTATATGAGGCTGTTCAGAAAAAGTTATTTGGGTTTCACTTCCACCCTCATATCAATCAAATTACCTAAATACATTCGAGTTTTGCTTGATGACGTGTGTTATGTTGTTGCTAACATTATGGTTGACAGGGAGGCATAGTACGAGAAAATTTGTGGGACTTGCTGGTTAATGAGCCTGGTGTTATCATGGAAGAAGGCTTCCCCAATGCCACTGGGAGAGAGCAGTCCATTAGACGGATGAGAACATCAGAATTCTGTTTGCATCCAGCTGGGGACACCCCCACTTCTTGCCGACTTTTTGATGCCATCCAAAGCCTGTGTATACCTGTTATTGTAAGCGACAACATTGAGCTGCCATTTGAAGGCATTTTGGATTACACAGAATTCTCTGTTTTTGTTGCAGGTGATGATGCCTTGAAGCCCACATGGCTGATGGATCATCTCAGAAGCATTTCCGAGAAGCAGAAGGTGGAACTTCGTCGAAATATGGCTAAGATCCAGCTGATATATCAGTATGAAAATGGTCACCCAGGTGGTATTGGTCCTATTTCTCCTAACGGTGCAGTGAATCACATATGGAAAAAGATACATCAAAAATTGCCTGTGATCAAGGAAGCAATTGTTAGAGAGAAGAGAAAACCGCCTGGTGTATCAATTCCTTTGCGTTGCCATTGTACCTGAATCAAATCAATTAATTTTTGTTTATTCATGTATTTTTTGCAGCCTGATAGCTTTTGGCACGATGCATCATACAAAGGCAGTTTATTTCATGTTTCAGGGGGGGGGAATCGTTCTTCTGGTTTCACATTTGTAAATTTCGGGATGCTAAAAGAGTTCTTAAACAGTGCACTCCACAGAAATTTGCCATTTTGTTATCATAAATCAGCTTCCATTAATGATCTCGCAAAGCGGACAATTGTTTTTTCGTTTTAAAATACAGCAGTTTCCAGGTTTGCGAAAAGAGGAGAGCTATATTCTAGCATCTAGAATAGAACGCTTCCCTCTGCAGCAAGAAAGGGTACCCAATCCCTCTTCTTTTGGAAGGAAACAAAACAAACAAAATACTAATCACAAAACCAATTACAAGAGGAACAGTGTTGATCACTTTTCTAGGCATTGCTGGATAGAAACACCCCACAACATCACCATGTGACCCAGCAAAAGCAAGAAACGCAATCAAAGAAAGTGATGCGTGAAAGAGATCGGCCCACCTCAGCCTATAATCCGACGGCACGCATGGTTTCTTCCTGCCTCC
>Ga0325404_1004878_pt1 | contig 14201 bp, 12 predicted proteins | sample PopdelMetagenome_18_FD_205664 | JGI IMG/M metagenome (GOLD analysis project Ga0325404, IMG submission 205664) | Populus deltoides microbial communities from Bellville, Georgia, United States - Xylem-Control-R1 | ecosystem: Host-associated > Plants > Phyllosphere > Stem > Wood/Secondary xylem... | reverse complement strand
TCGGTTGTAAAATCTATGAAGAGAATTTGAAAATCTTACAATGAAGGATAATGAGTTTGTTAAAGATTTCTCTTCAAGAACCATTAAAATCATCAATCAAATAAAAAGTTGTGGAGACAATGTTTCTGATAAAAGAGTTATAGAGAAGATTCTTAGAAGTTTACCATATAAAATATAGCATATAGTTGCTGTTATTGAAGAAACAAAAGATCTGTCAAGGCTTACAATTTATGAATTGATAGGATTTCTTGAAGTACATGAAGAAAAAGTAAACTAGTATAGCAAATAACCAATGGAGCAGGCATTTCAGATCAAAGCAAATTTTTTTGATTGGAAAGCAACAAGATTTCATCAAGATTAGAGAGGAGGAAAATCATTTTTCAGAAAAAAAAAAAAGAACATATGGAAGAGCAAGTGAGAGTCAGAATCGTAGTAGAGGTAGAGGTAGAGGTAGAGGTAAAGGTAGAGGTAGAAGCAGAGGAAGAGGAAGAACAATCTTTCTGCTAAGAGGAAACATCAATTCATATTGCTTTATTTGTAAAATTTTTGGTCATGAAAGTCGAGATTGTTTCTTCAAATGTACTAGATGTAAAAATTCCTCACATTCAGATAGAAACTGTTAGCACTAAGAATAGGAAAATGGAAATAGAGAGAACAATGCAACAAACTTTTCAAAGAAAGAAGATTAGCTATTCTATTCCTGCATGAATGTAGAACACAAAAGAGAAGAAGTCTGGTATCTTGATAGTAGTTATAGTCATCATATCACTAGTGATTGCTCAAACTTTGAAACTCTTGATGAAGCTTATTCTTCTCATATTGAACTTGGTGACAATAAGAGGGTGGAAATCAAAAGAAGAGGTGATGTTGCAACTTGCAATCCACTCCAATGAAGATAACAAAAAAATGTATTTATAATGTGTCTTACTCTCCTAGCATCGGTCAAAATCTGTTGAGTGTAGGATAAATGATGAGAAAAGGTTATAAGCTGATTTTTTTATGAAGAATAATGTGAGATTTATAATAAGAAAATAAATTAAAGAATAGTTATTGTCAAGATGAATTCTAATAATATTTTTTCTTTAAACATGAAATCACTCCATAATGTTGCTTTGAGAAGTGAACATGTTAATCAATCTCATCTTTGGCATTTAAGATCTGAATTATAATGGCTTGCAATTGTTAAAGCATAAGAATATGGTTTTTTTGTCTTCCTTTTGTTTAGAACCAAGTTGGAATCTGTAAAGAATGTGTGTATGGAAAAATGCATTGTTTTCCATTTCTAAAGACAGCTTGGAGAGCCAATGCATCTCTTCAATTAGTACATGCAGATATTTATGGCCCTACTTGAACTCCATCTATAAGTAACAAGAGATATTTCTTACTATTTATTGATGACTATTCTAGAATGATATGAATTTATTTTTTTGATAAAAAATCAGAAGCATTCTTTATTTTTATGCAATTCAAAGCTCTTGTAGAGAAACAAAGTTTGTGCTAGATGAAGACTCTAAGGACATATCATGAATGAGAATTTATTTACAACCCTATTCTTGATTATTGCAAAGAGAATGGTGTTCAAAGACAACTTACTGTCTAACATACTCTTCAGCAGAATAGAGTTGCAGAAAGGAAGAATAAAACTATTAAAGAAATGACAAGAAGCATGTTAAAAGCGAAAGGACTTCCTAATAAGTTTTGGGCTAAAACTATCAATATTACAACTTACATTCTTAATAGATCTCCAACAAAGAAAGTTTGAAATCAAACTCCATTTGAATCATGACATAAACAAAAGCCTGATATCAGTTATATGCTCTTATTCCTTCTCAAAACAGAGACAAGTTTGATGAAAAAAAGGGAGAAACTTATCTTCATTGGCTATAATGATGAATCAAAAGGCTTTCGACTCTTCAATCCTAAAAAAGATCAATTACTTCTTTCTAGAGATGTTAATTTTTTATGAATATGCAACTTGGAAATGGGAAGATACAGTCAATCTAGAATCAACAACACTGGAGTAACTTGAAGCTCTAAAGCAATCTGATGTTTCCAATGCTTCTTCTTAAAATGGAAACTATCAGAATAGTTCTTGCCTTATCTGCAAAACTTCAATTGCATGTTTTTCAACTTGATGTTAAGTTAACATTTCTTAATGGAGAATTGCAGGAAGAAGTCTATGTTGAGCAACCCTTATGATATGAATTAAAAAGAAAAGAAGAAAAAGTTTACAGACTTTATAAATCTCTTTATGGATTAAAACAGGCACTAAGAGCATGGAATAACAAAATTGATATGTATTTTCATCAAAATGGATTTGAAAGAAGTCAATTTGAACCATCACTCTATGCGAGGAAAAAGGGAGAAGACTTTCTAATAAATTGTCTCTATATTGATAATCTAATATAAACAAGAACAAATAAAGATATGGTTGCAATGCTATGATGAAAGAATTCAAAATGTCAAATCTTGTATTGATGAGATATTTTCTTGGCATTCAAATAAAGCAATCTCCAGGGAAAATTTTTATTTTACAAGAAAAGTATGTTGCATATCTTTTCAAGAAATTCAATATGTTATAATATAAACCAGTAGGATCTTTTATGGTAGCAAATGAGAAGTTACAACAGAATGATTATAATGGATAATGTTACTGCTGAAAATTCAAGAGAATCTGTTATCGATACTTCCGCTGTTCCTATCCTAAGGATACACACACACACACACACACGAGAGGGAAGAGTTAATTAATTGTGTGTGCATATCAGTGTTAATATTTAATATGATATTAAACCCATAAATCTCCAACGAGAACAATTCAAATCCGATCATGTCTTCATCTTCACATCAAAGCCAAAATCTCAGTCCCAACACATTCCCCTCCTCTAAATCTGGAAAATCTTTAATTGCTCTAAATATCACTGCACAAATCAACAAAAAATTAACTCTGTCCACCTTCCCACAATGGCGTGCTCAATTTGAAGCACTGCTGATTGGCTATGACCTACTTGATTATGTAAACGGCGACATTCCTTACCCTTTAACTGATCTCAGTTCCTCTGCAAACCTAAATAAAACACATTGGGTCCGACAAGACAAACTCATTCTCAGCGCTATCCTAGCCTCTACATTGCCAAAGATCACCCCTCTAATAGCTACTCCAAAAACATCTCAATAAGCCTGGCAAAAACTTCACACCCTTTATGTTAGCCAGTTCAGAACTAGAGTCATGCAGCTCAAGGAGGAGCTTACTTTAATTCAATAAGGAAATAGAACAATCACTGACTATCTGCACACTGTGAAGACGTTGGCAAATGAAATTGCCATTATCGATCAACCACTCTCGAATGACGATCTTACGCTCCACATCCTTCATGGACTGGGAGCCGACTTCAAAGAGATTGTTGCTCCCATTTGCGCACAAGAGAATTCCCTGACCTTTGAAGAATTACAAGATCTTCTAATAGGTCACGAAACTTACCTGCTTCTCCTAGAAGTTGCAACTTAGCAGCTAGTAGTCTCTGCAAATCACACAACTTGTATAAAGTAGAGTCCACACGAAAGTTACTCCACCAAGTGTTTCAACAAAACCAATGGGCAATCCCACTCTCCAATTAAAAACCATAAAAATTGATTGATCTCACATGGCCAACCTCGTTCTCCAACTTATCCACTAGAAAATATTTGGGCCTCTTATGGATCCAACCAGCCAAATAGATTAAATCATCGCTATTAACCCCGATGCCAAATATGTGACCACTTAGGACATACCACAAAGACCTATTCTCAATTCAACTCCAACACAGCCACGATTAACTCCACTCAGACATCCAGTGCCATGGAAAAACCTTGGCTCCTTGACTCAGGGGCTTCTCATAATATTACAAATGATCTTGCAAATCTCACTACACAATCAGAATATGATGGCACTGACGAAGTAATTTTCGGCGATGGTTCAGGTTTGTAAATTTCTCACACTGACTCTTTATCCTTACAATTTTCTAAGAAAACTTTTTGTTTACCTGATAAACTATGCGTTCCATATCTATGTAAAAATTTAATCTCAGTTCACCATCTGTCAAAACACAGCGATGTTTTTGTTGAACTTCATCCTTTCTATTTTTTGGTGAAGGACAAACACATAGGAGTGATTCTACTAAGAGGAACATGTAACAATGGTGTATATGCCTTCCCGAAACTAATGGTGTCACCCTTTTCTAAATTTCTTGCTTTAGCTTATGAAAGAACTTCCACCAATGGCTGTCATAAACGTCTTGGACATCCTTCTCAAAAAATAGTTGCTCAACTAGTCAAGAATTTTTTTCTTCTAGTTTCATCTTCCAAACTCTATTCCTTATGTAATTTTTGCTTTATTAATAAAGCACATCAACTTCCTTTTCATCAAAATAGTCTCACGAGTTAGGCTCTACTTGATTTAAATTACACTGATGTGTGGGGACCTGCCTCTTCCACTGGCATTGATGGTTCTCACTATTATGTCATCTTTGTAGATCATTTTAGCAAATACATCTGGTTCTATCCAATGGTCAAAAAGTTTGATGTCTCGATAATCTTTCCACATTTCAAAAAATTCATTGAAACACAACTTCAAACAAAGATAAAGTCGCTCTATTCTGATAATGGTGGCGAATTCATTACTTTACGATCAATTTTCTTAACTAGTGAGATAAGTTATTATACCATCGCCCATTATACCCCATAACAAAATGGTGTCACTGAATGTCGATATCGTCATCTTGTTGAAACAAGTCTAACATTACTTCATGATGCCAAACTTGATCATTCCTACTGGCCATATGCGTTTCACATAGCCTCATATCTCATTAATCATCATCCTACCCCTCTCTTGCAAAATCAATCTTCTTTTGAATATCTTTTTGGTCAGCATCCAAATTACCTTAAACTAAGAAAATTTCGGTGTCTCTGCTACCCTCTTACTCGTCCATACATCACCAACAAACTTCAACCAAAATCTCGCCCTTGTGTTTTTCTAGGCTATTCTCAAACTCAAAATGCATACAAATGCTTGGATGTCACCACTAACAAATTATTTCTCTCCTGTCATGTTCTATTCGATGAAAACCAGCATGTTCCTCCAATCCCACCTGATGTGTCCTTGCAGTAATTGTCCCCCTCCCCCTCGCCTCATTTTGTTATTGTCCAATGCCCACCATCAACCATTGTGTCTTCACATACGTCTCCATTAGTTCCACAGGAAGGTGACACTACCATTGCTGCTTCTCTCTTAAGTAATATCTCCACCACTTCATCTCAGTTCATATCACATCCTTAACGTGCAATCCCTCACCTTCTGTCCTGCCCTTTCCTTCCCCTCCCAACCATCCTTAAACCAATGACTCTACTCCCGTTGCATCACTATCCCATGTTCACCCTATGATCATCAGGTACATGAATAATATTTTTAAACCCAAACAACTCAACCTTGTGGCTAAACACCCCCTCTCTAAGACCATCGAACCGTCTAGTGTCACTCAAGTTCTTTCCAATCCACAGTGGTGGGAAGCCATGTGCTCTGAACTTACAGCCTTAATGCAACATGACACTTGGGAATTAGTTCCTTGCTCTGCTTCCTCAAAACCAGTAGGGTGTAAATGGATTTTTCAGGTAAAGCATCATCTGATGGTTCCACTGACAGGTTTAAGGCTTGCCTTGTTGCCAAGTGTTATAACCAACAGCCGGGTTTGGATTACATAGATACATTCAGCCCTGTAGTTAAACCTGCAACCATTTGGTCTGTTCTGTCCATTGCTGTTATGCATGGCTGGAGTTTACGACAGATGGATGTCCACAACATATTCTTACATGGTGATCTCTCTGAAATAATTTTTATGATTCAACCACCTGGGTTCAAAGATCCATCAAAACCAAATCATGTGTGTCGCCTCAAGAAAGCCATTTATGGTCTCAAACAAGCTCCCAAAAGCTTGGTTTACCGCTCTTAAGATCGTTATCACTCATCTACATTTTCTTCAATCCAAGGTGGATCCATCCCTCTTTATTTATTTGACTAACTCTCTCAAATGTTATTTATTGGTTTATATTGATGATTTGGTCATTACAGGCAACAATCCAGTCTTCATCGCCGATGTCATTCGACACCTTAGTACCCAATTCCATGTAAAAAACTTGGGCGATCTACATTTCTTTCTGGGAATCGAGGTGATCCCAACCCATGTTGGCCTGTTCCTAATACAATATAAGTACATTCATGAGCTTCTATTGTAAACCCCCGGTTATAATTTTTCTAAGTTATTAAAATATGATAAATTTAACCAATAGTAAAATGGGTTAAATTAAATTAAAGAAACTTAAATCAAGATAAAAATAGTGAAATTAATGAAAATAAAAGTGAATATAGTACTAAATTGTTGAAAAGAAAAATATTTATGGGGATAAAATAAATATATAAGACCAAGAGAGGTCAATATTCAAATAACATAAGGTTAGGAGTTTATGTACAAATGATAAAAAGGGATGGGGATAAATTTGCAATTAACAAGATGATAGCACTATAAATATCTTTTTATTTTCTCTCTTGGAGTGACTTGCGAGAGCAAGAGAGAGTTTAGAGAGAGGCTGGAGAGAAGACGTATTGATGGCAAAAAATCCGATAGCTATAACTCCACCTTCCACCGTTGGATCAGAACAATATTCGGATATATTGTTCTCCTCCTTGTTGTGTACATTATCACTAGAGGTATCTTTTATATCAGTCCCTGTTTGAGAGATATCGCAGGAGGAAAATTTCAGGGGAAATAGACTTCTGGATAGTCTTCGTCGCTGATTGTTTTCCCATCAGGACACCGTTGGATCAGGCTATAATTTGGATATGTTGTTCTTTCTAATGTTGTCTAGATTCTGAACAATAGAGATCAGGAGCAAACACTCGGTATAGAGATCAGGAATAATAGAGGTCAGTTTGGTTAAACCCATGTTTATGAAAATTTCACCATCTAATGAAGTTGATATTTGGATATGTATACTCATAATAATGCATTATAACTTGACCGTATGGATTGTTTGAAATATTATTCGTTTGTTATTTATGGTTGATTGAAAATGTTGTCAAAATTGGTTTTGTGTGAACTAAAACAACCATAAAATTAAATGGAAATTAAGCATTAGAGAGACTTAATTTTTAAGAGACCTTGGAGCTGCTGTGACAGCCCTGAAAGTGTATGTTTAGGGTGGTAAATACCTCTTCAAAATCAAAAGTAAAAGTAAAAATAAAAATAAAAATGTATAAGGTTATTGTGTTTGTTATCCTAATATCTAAGGATAACTCAGAGTGATATAGAAAGCTAGCCACATGAGTGGGGGCAAGGAAAGTTAGCCGACCATATAAAGAGCAAAGAGAAAAATGGGGAATTGTGGTTTTCCTTAATGAATTTATTATAATAGGTTGTTTTTTTTTATGTGAATGTATGTGTGAATTGAATGAAATTAGCATGAAAAGAATGAGGGAACTCTTGTTTCCTTAAGGCCATGCTTTCGATCAATTATGCATCAAAGGGGGAGGATGTTTAATTTGACATATTTAGCTTAATGACGTGTATTTAATTGTGCTAAAATGAAAAAAAAAATGCATGTTGAGATGTCAAGGATTGTGTTTAGAAGAATATTGTTCAGAAAGTTTGTAAAATCGATAAGAATGTTTTATTTTGACGTTAAAAGGGAAGATTGAAATAAATAAGATAAATTGGCTCTTAAAAAGATATTTTTGACACTCTTAAATGGTATGTGATATGGCTAGGGGTTGAGATAAAAGAGAAAAAGTTAAATTATGGATGTTGTGTGTAAATGGAAAGGTTGATGAATCTGGAGAGATTTGTCTCCTAACTTTTAGAGAGAATTTGAGTAGGAGGATGAGAGAATTAAGATCAGGTTCTTTATAATAATTGTAGTTTTGGATGTTATCTAATTAAGGAAATTGGTCTTGCTCAATTTGGAGCTGTAGAACTCCAGTTATGGGTCACTATCTGAAACTGGGTCATGATTAACTCTGTAAAGCAGTAAGACTGATTAGTTGATAAGCAATTTTGACTACCTTAGAGGTAGAAATGAGTTCTTCTTCCTTCGGAGAACATGTAGCCTCGTGTCTTAGCTTTCCAACGAGACCACTCTCATTTGAAACAAAGTTTTATAACTCTAGATATAGTTAAAAATCTGAGGAGAGGTCGGACAGTAATAACTCAATGTCAAGACAGTAACAGTTGGCAGTGATAGTCCAATGTTTGTTGATGAGCAATTTTAACTGTCTTAGAGGCAGAACTGGGCTCTCCTTCCTTCAGAAAACTTGTAGCCTCGTGTCTTAGCTTTCCAATGAGACCAATCTCGCTTGAAACGAAGCTCTATAACTCTAGATATAGTTAAAAAAATAAGGAGAGATTGGACAATAACAATTCAATGTCAAGACAGTAACGGTTGGACATTAACAGTTTAATGTCTAGACAGTAACAGTTAGACAGTAATAGTTCAAGATTTAAATAGTAACAGGTCAAGATTTTAATAGTAACAGTTCAAATATAAAGAAAGGAATGATAACTATGGTTGGATAAAGGATGACAACATTAATGAGTGTAATGAGAAAAATGTAAAATATAAAGAAAGAAAATATTGAAAGAAAGATCTATTAGTTATTGATATGATTATTATAAAACATATCGTTGAATGAAGAAAATTTATGAGATGAGCCTGTGATTGTAGGAGGGACCACCGGTGTGGTGCAATAACAACAGCAAGGGAGCACGAGTAGAGCTTCTACAACAGATAGGTGATCCTCACCTAAGCTTTTTAGTTAAATTCAAGAATTTAATATGTTAATAATGTGAGATGCGAATTGGCAACGTTGGATATTATGTGAAATGATGGAAGTTGGTGTAATGATGTTATTTTGAATAGTATTATGAATGTATGTGTGTGTTCAAGATGAATTACCCTTGTGTGCATTGCCAAATGATAGGAGTACCACTAACAAAGAAAATATGAGAAGTGTAATATGTGTTTCGACTAGCGTATGTTAGGATCCCAGGTAAGAGGATCACCATGTATTGGCCAGCATATATTTAGTATATATAGGATCCCGGGTAGGGGGATCACCTTGCATTGACTCCTACGGGGTGATGATGATACCATGAAATTGGTATCAGTAATGTGTTAAGCGAAAATGATCATGGTTGATCTTATGAAATCTTGAATGGAGGTTGATAATGAAAATGGAAACTGTTTTTAGTAATTGAAGAAGAAAGAGTTTCTAATGAAAACCAGAAGGGAGAAGTGAATAAAATATGAATGCATGTTTGTCTTCTTAAATTGTTGGATATTTGTGTTGCTATATTATTATGATTTTCATGTTTCAATAATATGTCTTTTGTTCCAGAACCATCGCATGCACGACAAGAGTAGATCCTCGCTTATGTTCACTTTTTATAGTTTAGGTTCTAGGGAGTATACCCTTGTATTTTGTAATATTACAACTTTTATATAACTTAATTTGTATAATTGATGTTTAAACTTGAATAGATGAACTTAATTCTGAAATTCATATAATCATGTTTCATGTACGCGTGTTTATCTCATTTATTCCCCAATAATGATATTTGTTGTTTAATGTATGTTATATATGTTGTGGTTGTGATGATGATGATGTTTGTGGGATTGAGACCCATGATGATTGGTTCGTGATTGAGTTAAAAGATGTAAGATATTAGAAGTGTAAACAGGGTATATGTCAATAACTTGGGAACTTCTGGTATAGGGGAGACTCTGTTGAAATTTCAGTGGAAATTTTGATAGACTTATATACAAGAACTGGAAAAAAAAAATTACATGTATTTTTACGTACCAAATCGTAGGAAAGTAACTATAATCACATATGAAAGTGTGGGGCATTACATCTATCCCATGGAAATATATTGGGTGCTAAAGATGTATCTGCTCTCCTTTCAACTAGTCATTCCTTTCACTTACAGGATAGCACAACACCCACGGATAGCTCTCTGTTTCGCAGCATTATCGAGAGCCTTTGATATCTCTCATTCACATGTCTAGATATTTGTTTTGCTGTCAACAAACTTTTACAATTCATGCACAAACCATCTCAAAATCACTGGATTGCAACAAAACATCTCCTGTGTTATTTGAAGCAAACCATCTTTTATGGCATTCAAATCTCTAAAGTTGTTACTCTTGCCTTTAATACTTTCTCTGATGCTGACTTGCTGGAAACCTCGATGACTGAACCTCCACTTCTGCCTATATATATTTTCTCAGGGTTATGCTAATCTCTTGGAAATCAAACAAACAAAGAGCAATTGCTCGCTCTTCTACAAAAGTTGAATATCGTGCACTAGTAAATGCTGCCTCTGAAACTCAGTGGCTGCAGATCCTATTCACTGAACTTAGTCTCTTATTTCCACAGACTCCAATGCTGTTGTGTGACGTTCTTGGTGCTACATATCTAAGCTTCAATCCTGTCAATCACACGCGCATGAAACACATTTAGATTGATCTTCATTTTGTACATGATCTGGTCAGTCAAGGGCGCCTTCAAGTCTGACATGTGCACACACAAGACCAGTTAGTCGATCTGCTTACCAAATCTCTATCCCAATAAAGAACGCGATATTTGTGTAGTAAGATTAATCTGCTTAATGGCATCACAATCTTGAGGGGGCATATAATGGATAATGCTACTATTGGAAATTCAAGAGAATCTGTTACCGATACTTTTGTTGTTTAAATCCCATTACAACTCTGATTTGATGTAATCCTATCTTAAGGATGAAGTTTAGCTTCATCCAAAGTCTTGCCTACATTGGACTTCTATAACCACTGTATAACTAGTATGTGTGTGTGTGTGTGTGTGGAACATGTAAACTAAATAATATGAGAGGGAAGAGTTAATTAATTGTGTGTGCATATCAATGTTAATATTCAATAATGATAATGCCGCTAAGGTGGATCCACAGATTTTTTAAAGTCTTGTTGGATCTTTAATCTATCTCTCAAATTCAAGACTTGATATATTGTTTTCAGTTAGTATTATTTCTGATTTATGGAGGATCCTAACAGACTTTATTTTGCAGCAGCAAAAAGAATTCTACGATATCCTTTAAAGAGATTTCAACCATTAACTAACATTTACAACCCTTGTCATGTTGCTTTCTTTCTAGGTGAACCTTAAAATTTTAAAGAAGTAATAAGAAAAAAAGAATGAAGGAAAGATATGAATAAGAAGATGATAAGTATTGAAAAGAATCAAACATGAAAGTTAGTTGATCTAAAAAAAAAAAAAAAACAAGAAGGTAGTGGGCTTAAAATGGGTGTTCAAGATTAAATACAATGAGGATAACAATATTCTGAAGCATAAGGCTAGAATTGTTGCAACAGGCTCCTCACAACAGCATGGAGTTGATTTTACAGAAACCTTTATGCCTATTGCAAGGATTGGAAACAATCAGAATAATTATTGCCTTATCTGCAAACTTCAATTGTAGGTTTTTTAACTTGATATTAAGTTAGCATTTTTTAATAGAGAATTGCATGAAGAAGTCTATGTTGAGCAGCCCCTAGGATATGAATTAAAAGGAAAAAAAAAGAAAAAGTTTACAGACTTTATAAAGCTCTTTATAGATTAAAACAAGAACTAAGAGCATGGAACAACAAAATTGATCTATATTTTCATCAGAATAGATTTGAAAGAAGTTAATCTGAACCATCACTCTATGTGAGGAAAAAAAAAGAAGACTTTCCAATGAGCTGTCTCTATGTTGATGATCTAATATATGCAAGAACAAGTAAAGATATAGTTGCAGAATTCAAGAATGCTATGATGAAAGAACTCAGAATGTCAGATCTTGGATTGATGAGATATTATCTTGGCATTCAAGTGAAGCAATATCTAGGGAAAATTTTTATTTCATAAGAAAAGTATGTTACAGATCTTTTCAAGAAATTCAACATGTCACAATGTAAACCAGTAGCATCTTTTATGGCATCAAATGAGAAGTTACAAAAGAATGATAGTGTTGCTAAAGTGGATTCAAATATTTTTCAAAGTCTTGTTGGATCTTTAATCTATCTCACAATATTAAAACATGATTTACTGTTTTCAATAAGTATTATTTCCAGATTTATAGAGGATCCTAGTAGACTTCATTTTGCAACAACAAAAAGAATCCTGCAATATCTTTGAGGAAAAAAGGATCATGGAATCCTGTATAAGAAACAAAAAGATAACAGGTTGATTGGTTTTTCTAACAGTGATCGAGCTGGAAGCTATGATGATAGGAATAATAAATATGGTTATGTGTTTTGTCCAGGAACAAATATAATTTCATGATGCTCAAAGAAATAGAATTCTATAGCATTGTCTTCTGTAGAAGCAGAATACATTGCTACAAATGAAGTGGTATGTCAGTCAGTGTGGTTGAGAAGTATTCTTTTTGATTTGCAGTAAAAAGTCCTTGATCTTACTGTTATATTATGTGATAACATGTTAGCAATTGCAATGACCAAGAATCCAGTTTTTCATGCAAGATCAAAACATATAGAGTTAAGACATCATTTTATCAGAGACATGGATAGCAAGAAAGAGACACAATTGAAGTTTATCAATACAAATAATCATTCTGCAGACGTCTTTCGAAAGCTGTTCTAGTTAAAAAGTTCCAACAATTCAAGGAGTTTCTTAAAAATACAAATCAAGAGGGAGTATTAAAATTTAATTTATAATTTTCAATGTCATTAATTGTTAGCTTTAATGAATCAACGTTCTCTTGGTTTTTCTTAGATAGAAGAGATTTCATTAAATTAGTCCTTGTTATATAGAGTACTCCTCCATTCTGTTTTTGTATTGAAGAAAAGAAGAATAATAAAAGACATCTTTTGTATTGCTCTGTAGGTCTACCAATTATCTCATACAAATCTTCTTCATTTTTGTTTCTGCAATCTGTTTCCAACAGAACCAACCAGGACCATTGATTTGTAATTGGAAGCAAATGAAAAAGGAATTCCAATGGAATAATCAAGCTAGGATGTCACAAGCCATCGATACGCAGACAATTCAATCTGCGCCCTTAGAAACCACTACTAAAGAAATAGGGCAAGGAGGCTCGGTTTTCGCACTTTGTTTGCAGACAACGGAGCAAGAAAATCAGCTACAAGTTCATGAGGACATGCAGCCCTGACTAGAAGCCTATGCTGATGTTTCCAAGAAACCCACAGAGCTCCCTCCGGCAAGGGAAGCCGCCGAGCCAGTTAAGGTGCGGCCCTACAGCCATGCCTATTTCTACAAAAGCTAAAATTGAAAACCAATTCCTTGACGTGCTAAAAGTGGGGCTCATCAGACCTAGCTCCGATTAAAAAGAAAGATGGCGACTGCCGCTTTGACACTGACTTTTAGATCCCTCAATACGGTCACCATTAAATATCGCTTTACTGTGTCTATAGTTGATGAAAACTTTATGTACTTGTATATTTAAAGCGTCTCTTGAATTAGGTTGTAATTTTTTAAAATATTTTTTATTTTATATTAAAATAATATATTTTTTTATTTTTTTAAATTATTTTTGATATTAGTATATCAAAATAATTTAAAAATACTAAAAAAATATTAATATTTTTTAAAAAAAGAGATATTCTTTTTAAATTGAGAAAGAGAGTTTTTTTTTTTCATTCGAAGATAGTCCGAAATAAATATAATGTGTTAAATTAATTGTTATATAAAATATAATAATTTTTTTACCTTTATTGCTATTAAAAATAAATTTTAATAAATAAAATCTTAATTTATTTACAAATAAAAAATATTTTAAAAAATATTGAAATTTCAAACACGTGAGATAATTTTCTTCGGTTTAAGAAAAGACAGTGGTATTTGGGATAAGACAGGTAACTAAACAGTGTGGACAACAACTATTTACATCAACTGATCCGAACCAGAATCCAAGGGCCAAGATCTTCTGTTTCAGGTACGCGAGATGTACATAATACATTTAACATTAAAAACATTAAAAAAAACAAAAAAACAAAAAAAAAACACACACACGTGTGATTCTGATTTCTTTTGGTTTATCTCTTTATTTTTACGCAGTTTATGTGAGAGAATTAATTGGTATATAAGTAGTGTACTTGTGTACAACTTTCAACCATCCTCC
>Ga0325404_1004868_pt1 | contig 14219 bp, 7 predicted proteins | sample PopdelMetagenome_18_FD_205664 | JGI IMG/M metagenome (GOLD analysis project Ga0325404, IMG submission 205664) | Populus deltoides microbial communities from Bellville, Georgia, United States - Xylem-Control-R1 | ecosystem: Host-associated > Plants > Phyllosphere > Stem > Wood/Secondary xylem... | reverse complement strand
TTAAACATGCATGGTCCATCCATTTTATTAGTTTGGCCACATAAACTCTATTTGTCACTGCTTTCAAATTGTAGTCTAAGAGTATCTGCTCATTATTTCCTATTTTTTTCATCACCATGAAGAAGTTCTTTTCTATACCTCTTATGACTTGTGATAGAGTTCTTTAAGTCATTATCTAACTATTCTCATTTCTTAATCGTTCTTCAACTCAATGGAGCATTTACCCATACATTTACCGTGTAAGGAAAAAGTTGGAGGCCTAGTCTAATATAGATGGATGTATCCATTTGAGAGGTTAGGGATTACATATACATCATAATTAAAATTCTATTGTCTTTTTTAAAAAAATCAAAACATTCATTTAAATCCATGCATGTACTTGTTCAACCTTAAGAGAAAAGTAAAAACATGGTGCATGTTGAGGCTTCGATATGCAAGGCTTATAATGTTAAAAAGATCTCAACATTTATCTCATACTATTTTGCGCCTCACTTGAGAACAAGAATCAATCGCATTCTAAAGCGTGATGGCGGTGAGGAAGTGCCTTTGAGTGAGAACTTGTCAATATTCTCTCATCTTGAACAACCTGTACCAAAAAATATTACGAGGGGAAGATACTTCACAGAAATTGAATTTAGACACGTATATATATGTACTATTTAACTGCGATGAGCTGAGACATTTTATTTAGTAAGTATAATAATTAACATGTCTTTACTTTTGAATAATTTATCTCTTATACTTTCATAAACTAATAGATTGTTGAATTCCTTGTAAGCAACATCGTCAATTTTTACTCTCCTAAAACTCACAACTGACTAAATCTCATTTCGATTACAAGATGAACAATTTTCCACATTGTTCAGAACACTTGTAGGGACTGTTTAATTATTCTTATCTCTCATGATACTTAATTTCATTAAACATTTCTTGTTAACTATTAATAGTTGTAATTCATGTACCAGATTTATCAATTTGGAGGGAATGCTAATGTTACTTTGAATTTACTATGTCTGGGTACTAAAAAAAAGGTGAAGTGCTACAATAGGTATTTCATCAATGGACATGGTTTTCATACTGAAAAGTATGGTCAGGGTAGAAAGACATAAGACAGTGGAGTATATATTAAAGAGTCGACTTCTAATGAGTTAGAAGTTGACTACTATAGGGAGTTAGAAGAGGTAATTGAATTGCAATATCATAGCGAGCTGAATAAAGTGTTTTTATTCAAATGTTATTGGTATCATACCATTGAAAAAGGAACCAAAGTAGATCCCTATCATGGTTTGTTCAAAATTGATACAAAGGCTAAACTCTGCAACGTTGATGATATCTTTGTTTTTGCCAAGCAACGCCAATAAGTTTATTACACGTACACTCTTTCCTTTGCAAATGATTATTCGAGAGTTGATTAGTTATCTGTAGTGAAAATCAAACTCAAGGGTCAAGTCAAGGTTGTCCAGGATGGTAATAATGAAGTAATTATAAGAGATGATGTCTTTCAACTTAATGAGTTAGTATATCCATATCAAGTTGCTTTATCTACCGAAATAGAAGAAAATTTAGATTTTCACGTTGTTAAGAATACTTTTGTTGATGTTGATGTTTTAATAACCAACAGACATATAAAACTCGATGAAAACGATGATAGCGATTTAATCAATATAGAAGTTGTAATAGAGATGATGATGATAAAATGAAAGAAGAGGAAGAAGAAGACAATTATGATTAATTTGTACAACACGAATGTGTAATGAAATTAACTATAATGTAATATTTTTTTATAAAATTAACTTTAATGTAATAACAATGACGTGAATTTATTATTGCATGACAAGGAAACATTTGTTTTTTGTGATTTTATTATTATACACAGAACTGGTGTTATTGTGACATGTTTGTGTTGTGAGTTTAAGTATTTGTAAGATAGATAGCTAAATTAAGAATACAAATACAATTTGGACAAAGAAATTATTTTATACCGATGGAATCACCGACAGATTGTAAAATACCAACAGATACATCGATGGATATTGTCTATCGGTATATTCCAGAGAGGTTTGGAACTGTTCATTTCGAATGGTATTATTCATTATGTTCATTACGTATGGAATCACCGACAGTTAATATCCATCGGAATTTTCTTGAGAGCTTTGGAACTATTCACTTCTCAATGGAATTGTTAATTATTGTTTATTATAGACATAATCACTGATGGACTGAAATGTTGTCAATGATATTTAAGGGGGTTTTGCAAATTTTCAATTAAATTTAAAATTTAAATTTCATGTTATAGATGGAAACACCGATGTAAATGTTAAATATATTAATATTTAATTATCCATCGGTAAAACCATTATTTAAAAAGCTCTAAATTAAAAGACCAGAATCTCTAATTTCATAACAGACATGCATTTCTTCTTCTTTTGTCTTCCTCTTTTGCCAAAACTAAAATGTTTCTATTTATTTCTTTCTCTCTTCTCCTCTCCTCCAACACTCCGTTTATTCCCTTCTATTCTCATGCACGCCTGCTAAGTGTCACATATATACGGCGTCGCAACGATCATCCTCTCGGAGTGGGATATGTATGAAAGGGTGTGGGTAGAAAGAACAAGGAATTCCTGTTCTTTATTAATGAAACTAAAAGTAATGGGAGTCGCCACTTAGTATTACGATCACTAGGAAATCTATTTGTCTGCGAGAGCCGAGATAAGGGGACAGGTTGTGTATAGGGATGACGTATCACCCCTAAAAAACCTTACCTATTGTAAGTTGCATTGTAATTTGTTTAAAATAAACTAAGTGTCTTGTTGTGTTTTCTAACCGTTGATCTGTTTAAGGTTTAAAAAAAGTTCTCTTCATTAAAGAGGTACTTATCTTATCAAGTTAAAACTTAGCTATTATAAAGTCAAGACATGAAAAAGAAAAAAAAAACTATCTTTTTTATTTAATATCAGAAATACGTATTACATATAAGTTCATAATCTCAAATATTAAACAAAAATAAAAAATTTAGTAAACGTTTAGAACATATAAAATAAATGATAAAAAAAACTCTTTTATTTAAATTCAGGAATACATCTTACGTATAAGTCTGTAATCCTAGATATTAAAAGAAACAAAATAAATTTTTGGTGTTTTTAAAATATAGATTAAATTCTTATGGCTTTAATAAATTAGTTATTAAACAAAAAAAATAATTGCATGCAAAGTAAAAACTATTATTTATGATTTTATATATATATATATATATATATAGGCTCTGTTTGGCAGAAACCCTTTTTTCTCATAAAATAAAATTGTTAAAATAGACTCAAAGGTATATCTGTCAAACAACCTCTAAAATTCTTAACAAAGTAAAACAAATCAACAAAGCAAAGCCTTAAGGAGTGACCTAAAAGATAACCTGTTTAGGTCAACCCGAGATGTTGGTTCAATTGTGAATTGACCCAAAAACAAAATAAAAGAAAGGGTTTAAACCAAAACAAGATCAAAGCTATAAAAAACACAAAAACATAAACATTTCTTAAAAAAAATGATTCAAACACGAACAAAACAAAAACTATGATGTATGTTCTTTGTTAACCCCGAAACGTGATGAACGAAAGAGACCAGTTTTAAGCCAATAAAGGCATAACGTTGTTTGCAAACATTCATAGAACAAGAATCAAATGTCTGTTAACATTAATTAACATTCAGCAAACACGATTTTGTCAAGAATGGATTTCGGTTCGAAACCGAAACCCTGAGATTAAAACTTACTAAAGTGTGTTATCGATGCATAAAAGTCCTAAATTATTTAATAATAATGACATGCGAACTAGTAGAAACCAACAATGAATCAAAACAAGTTCTAAAACTAGTACCAAAAACCCATATTCATCCACTGTGCACTGTGGGCACATTATCATAAAGAAGATAGACATAACAAAAACCCAAAAAACATGTATTTGACCTCTATAACATGCATTTTTAGCCCCAATGAAACACATTATCAAAACTAAACCTATTTGGATCTCAAATAAACAAAAGAACAACATCAAATCCTTATTCTTCATACATGAAATGCAAACTTTGAAGTTGCCAAGACAAAAACATAAATTTATTATGCGAACTTGGATCCAAACTAAACATTTTGACAATCACACAAGACTTAAACACAACCAGGTGATAAAAACATGCTTCAAAGCAACCCTAAAATCTCAAAAGTCAATGTAACAATGTCTTCCTTAACCCCTAAGCAAAAGCATCTATAAATCTACAAAAAAAAAAAAACACATTAATCAAACACTTATACAAACTACAAGTTTATGCATTCCATGACAGTTATGACCTAGAAAACTGACCTAAATTGAACCCAAAACAAACAGATATAAAAGGCCATTAAAATGACCACATAAAATAAAACAAAAACAAAACTAAAAGGTCCATAGCTTAACAATTCTTAAAACATAGCTAAACAACTGTCAAAGATCATGCTACAAAAACAATTAAAGGAGGAGATGAGGGGGTATGCTCATTAAGCTCCACCTCCTTATCAAATGTTAGAGACTTACATAGATAGATGGGATCAATAGGCTGGCCTCTAAACCATTTACTGGTTTGTAAAGGACTTATAGTTGTTGCTTGGTCTTTAAAGTGAACAAAAACCCTTTCATTGGCCCTTCCTTTACTTCTTTTCTCTCTTTCTATCTTTAAAGGTTGCTCTCCCTTCTCTCTTGTCTCTTGGGTCTTCCCCTATTTTCTTTTTTCTTTTTTTCATAACTTTAAAGATTGTTATTTTCTTTGCTCTTTTCTCTCTGTTTTTTCCTGTCTTTTCTACAGGTAGGAGGTTACAAAACCATCCTCCTTTTACTGGTATTCTGAAACTAGCATGTAGAGGATTCACCTATTCATTTTGTTAAGGATTTCTTTTTTTCCTCTTTTCTGTCAATCTTTCTTATTTCTAGGTCCCTAACAAACTGTGGGAGCTTCTAGAAAGGGTTGGCAAAAAGATCTGAAACAGGTCCAAAAAAGGGCTAACTAAGGGTGCCTCTTCTTTGATTTAAGTATGGTTGATGAGAGGTTATTGGACCAAAATCGACCATAGATGTTGTAGATGGGATGTTTCCTTTCAACTAGAATCAAACCACACTCCATTTGGAGACCTGTAGCTCTTTTATCATTGATTCAAAGTTGGATGAAAAACTGTCAAAATTTATGAACGAGTCAAAGCTGACTTGAGACAAGAAGTTAGAGAAATTCATATGGTAGGTGAAGTACAAAAGTCAAACAAGGGTGGCACCACCATGAAAAGGGAAAACTCCTCTGTCAATCGGTGGTGGTTGGAGCCCAAAATATGATCAGAATCTTCACATTCATTCGACTAGAAGTACCTACTCAATCAACTAAAATTGAAAAAGAATGATGCATAATGCCCTAAATGACGCTATTTTGGCTAAACCCTATGAATTAGGGTTCTGTTAATTCAAGATTTGGTAAATTTCAATTTAAGTCCTTGTTGTTTTAATTTCATCATCAGTGACCTCAATTGGCCTTTTAAACTTCTTAATCTATGCAATCATGCCCCTTGGTAAATTTAAATAGCCTCCTATTATTTGAGTGCATTTTTTAAATCGACTCTTTATTTCCAATCTGTTCAACTTGATCCCTAATAAGCACCAATCTTTTGATTTCTTTCAAATTTCCCCATGCTTTAATAAATTTTGGTTCATGACATTACGTGTGTTTTGCAAGTTGGTCTTTGGTCATGAAAATCTTCAATTTTAGCCCTTCAATAACCCTTAAACTTTTAATTGATTTCGATTGAACCCCTAATTGCATCAATTTAGTTATTTAAAGTTTCAATTGAGCCCTTATTTTTTTAATCTATGCAAATTGACCCGAATTAAGCCCCAAAACTTGATTTTCCATCAATTAAATCCTTGATCTGAAGCCTTGAAACCTATAAGAAGTTTAATTGAGTCCTTGAACTCAATTAATCCTTCCAATCTTGGTCAGATTAACCTTGAAACTTATTTGCTCCTTAATCGAATCAATTTAACCTATTAAAAGTTTAAAACTTAATTAATTATTCTGATTTTGGTAAAGAAATTTTCCAATCTTACTTCAAATTCAGTCTTTCTTTAGTCTATTCTTTTTTGTTTTATCAAATTGTAAGTATTTATAGCATATCAAAATATAAACAAAGTTAGAGAACCAACAAGTTCATATACATGATTTACAAAAAAAGAAACAAACTCCCTGATAAAACATATACATCAAAGCCAAAAGAAAAACTAACAAGCTAAAAGAATTAGCTAACAATGGTTAAAGGAGGAACCAAATCAAAGACAAGGTGCCCCCCTAACACATGACAAAAAATAAGCAAAAGGCAACACCAGCAATAGCAACCAATCAAAGTAGGCCCTTCATAGAGACAATCATATAAAAAGCCAGCAGAGAAAACATCACAAGCAACCACAACCAAAAGATGGACAACATCTAATCAACACTGTAATCCCTCCCAAGAGAACCCATTACCAGTAAAGCCACAGTTCAAAAAGCCACAACAGTCATCATGTATAGCGGTATAGACCCTCTAGAGAGGCACCATCTACAAAGAAACAACTAGCAACAGATACAAAACATCACAAGCAGCCACAAATCGAAGGAAGGGCAACATCTCATAAGAAAATCCCCCAAGCCAACCACCAATGCAATCATCCCACATTGATTATAAGGTGGTTGCTCTCATGAAAATGCAAGATCATGTAGAATATCACCTGAAATTTCTAAAAGAGAGAGTCTACCAGAGAACAAGTGTTCTCAAAGACCCTTCTGTTCCTTTCTTCCCATATCAGATAAACAATAATGCTGAGGGAGACCCTTCTTATTCTGGTAACAACACTCTTCCACTTCAAATTGAGGCCCTTAACAGCACTATTTAGAGTAGACATACTCCTGCAAACCCCAAGCCAAGATTTAATCTTCATCTACAAGAGAGATGTCCAACTGCAAGCAAAGAAAAGATGATTGTGGCTCTCATCATGATCACAATAAAGAACACAACTAGCATTAATATCAATGAAGTGCAGCCTATCTCTCATTCTCTTTCTCCTTAGCAAAGCCAGCCAAAGAATGAAGTTATGTTTTGGTAAACACCAAGGGTCCCAAACAGCATTAACCCATGACACCGAGGTTCGTTTTATTCTCAGGTACTCATAAGCATGAGCCGAGAAAGGCCCAACAGATCTATCCCAACTTTGCATCATGGAAATCACTTTTGTTTGTCCCCTACAACCTTAAGGAGTTGATCTCGTAAAGAAATTAAGGACCTCCATAGGGGTGAGGAGGATCTCTGAAAAGGAACCGCCCAAATAGTGATATCTTGCAAGTAAAAATGGTGCATCCATCGAATCCAAATATAATCAGATTTAAGATGTATACTCCACAAGTGTTTTTCTATAAAGCAGTTGTTTCTAGCCTTGATGTCATACAAGCCCAAACCCCCTTCATTCTTTGGTAAACAAATATGCTTCTAGGTTACTAAAGTAAACCTGCTTCTAACTGTGTTACCAGTCTATAAGAAGTTCCTGCACATGCATGTAATTTGGTTGATGACATTCTTTGGCATAGGAAAAATACTAAGCCAAAATTGCACCATGCCAAATAGAACTAATCTAATTAATTCCAGCTGCCCAGCATTGGATTAATGCTTGCCCAACCAGCTTTGTATTGCATATTTAATTTTATGCAGGAGAGGAGAGAACTAGCTAGCCAACAGCCTGTGGGGACTGAGAGGGACTCCAAGGTAAATTGAAAGGGAAGCTATCTTCAGAGAAACAAGAGTCTTGGAGGATGCGCTGCTTCATATTATCCCCAACTCCATCGAAATAAATAAAAGACTTTCCTGCATTAATATGTAATCTTGAGGTCTGGCCAAAGACATGCAACTGCTCCAGTAAAATCAAAACCAAAGATTTATCCCTCTAATATAGCAAAAGAATGTCATCTATAAATGTAAGGTGATAGATACCATGAAAAGCACACTTCTAATGAAAATGGAAGCCTGTCTGTTGTGATGCTATCTTTAACAAATGTGAAAGATACTCCATGCAGATTAAAAATAGATAAAAAAAGAAAGGATCACCCTGCCGAACTCCACATTTCCCAGGGAAAAAACAATAGATGTTACCATTGATAACAATAGAGAAGGAAGAAGTTTCCACACATATCATAACTAGATGAACAAATCTCCTTAGAAAACCTAGCATATGGAGAAGCTCTTTAAGAAAAGGTCATTGCATCGAGTCAAAAGCTTTCTTGAAATCGATTTTGATGAGGCACCAAGGAGAGGTTCTCTTCCTGCCATAATGCCTAAGAAGTTCTTATGCCAGGTTGATGTTATCTATCATATTCCTCCCTCTAATGAAAGCATTCTAAACTGAACCAATAATGTCTTGAAGGGCATGGCTCAATCTTCCAACAAGAATCTTAGAGATCACCTTGTATACCACATTGCAGCAAGAGATTGGCCCGAAGTCATTGGATGAGGCAACATTAGAAGATTTTAGAACCAGGGCTATAATGGAATGGTTAATCTACTTGAGAATTTAGCAAGAAGTAAAGAAATCTTGAACTGCCGCACAAAAATCAACCCCAACTATGTCTCATGATTTCTTGAAAAAAAATGATGAGTATCCATCAGGTCTGGGAGCTTTGTCATTACCAATGCTAAAGAGAGCTTCCATAATAGCATCATTGGAGACAAGAGCCAAGAGAAAATCAGAATGGGTTTCATCAAGGCAAGGACCACTATGAACAACAACAACATTAATTGGGGTAGTAGATGATGAAGTTCTAAGAAGGTTCTGGTAGTAATGAATAAATTCATCTAGAAAGGTAGTAAGAGCACCATTACTACGCTAGATAGCAGGGATGAAATTACGCATGTGCTTTTAACTCATCAGAGCATGAAAAAAGCTAGTACCTCTGTCACTTTCCTTGAAAAAAATTACATTTGAGCTTCTATTCAAGGAACTCTTTCTCAGCAAATTTGAGGTTAAAAAGATTCAGCTTCATCTGTTTAACTCTGTGGAAAATGATGTCGTCTCTGGTATCATGCAGGAGATATTGATGATGCTCCAAATCAGCCTCAACTCTAGCAACCCTCTCTGAAATATGACTGAAATGAAATATGCTGAAAAAAGAAAGAATTTTTTGCAAATGGCCTATGTTCAGTGATCAGCCCGTGGTTTATGATCGAGTAACCTATTCATGGTCTCTGATCGGGTGACATGTCCATGGCTCGTGTTTGGGTATCTGGCATCTTGTTCTTTTAGGAGAAAAGGTTTTGTTTAAGGAGTCGTCACCTAGTATTATGGTTACTAGGAACCCTAACTAATCAACAGAGATTCTATGGTACGGGAATGGTTACGCAAAATGGAAGATGCTATCACCCCTTAAGCATCCTACCTAAAGCAAACTGCATTGCTGGTTTTGTCTAAAATTGCTAAGAATTTGTTCTTCTTTTTCCTTTTTTTTTTTATTATTCCTTTCATGTTCCTAACTCTGGCGTCAGTGAACAATTCCTACGAATATTTCCAACTCTGGCATTGGTAAATATCGCACAAATCCAAAAAATACAATACTCCTAACTCTGGCGTCAGTAATAGTCCACAGATTGAGCACATCTACAAAAAATACAAACACAAAGAAAAAAAATAAAACAAAGTGCAAGGGGCCCACAAATAAATCAACGAAGGCCCCCAAATATTTTTAGAATTTTTTATTATTGAAAAGGGATTTGTTTGGTCAAATATCAAATTAAAATGGGCATAAAAATTATACCCAAGGCATAAAGGTGTGTTTTGTCAAGCACACCCTTAGCAAACACAATTTGGGCTGGTTGGGCCTAAAGCCCATACCCGACCCACTCTTTTTTTTTGGACTGGATCTAGCCCAGCCATGCGGGCTGGGCTAGACCCAGCCAAATTGGCACGGTTACTGGTTCAAACTAGTAACCCGGCCGGTATATTTTTCTTTGCAAGCGTGCGCGAGCTACTCGCGCATGCTTGGTATAAGAAGAGTGTAATTAAAAGTGAAAAGAAGGGGATGAAATGACTTACCTGTTGTTGGATTGTTGTTGCCAACTTCTTGAGCGAAGATTGATGCAGGCGCTCGTTACTGGGAAAATTGGTATTATTCCTTATGCATTTGTTTTCCTCCCCCCTTTTGCATACACTGAGGTCTGTATTTATAGTGTCAGAGTCCCTTGGCGAATGAGAAACAAAGTTTCAATCAAACTCATTCTCTTTTTTGAAGTTTGAATTTGATTAAGAATCAAATTTAAAAGTGGATAACTATCATTATCTTGAAGATAAGGATAGAATTACAAAAATATATTGTAGACCCTAGTTTTCACGCAAGTTGACAAATCACACTTTTCATCGAAATAAATCTTTGATCTTTCAATTTTACATTTAAACCCTGTAAAGTTAAATTAAAAAGCTAATGAGTCAAAATTGGGTTACAACAATCATCCTCCTAGAGCGAGATTTGCATGTAAGGGTGTGGGTGGAAAGAATAAGGAATTCTTGTCATTTATCAATGAAACCAAAGTAATGGGAGTTGTCACCTAATATTACGGTTACTAGAAAATTTATTAGTTTATAAGAGTTTAGATAAGGAGGCAGGTTATGAATAGTGAAGACGTACCACCCCTAAAACATCTTACCCAGGGTAAGCTGTATTGCTATTTGTTTGAAATAAACTAAGGTCTTGTTGTGTTTTCTAACCATTGGTCTATCTAAAGTTTAAGAAAAGCTCTTCTTAATAAAAAGATCCTTATTTTATCAGGTTAAAACCTAGTCATTTTAAAGTCAATACATGAAAAAGGAAAAAAAAACTATCTTTTTATATAATATCAAAAATATATCTTACATATAAGTTCATAATCCCATATATTAAACAAAAATAAAAAAATTGGTAAAATTTTAGAACATATAAAATAAATGATAAAAAAACTCTTTTATTTAAATTCAGGAATACGTCATATGCATAAGTTCGTAATCCCAGATATTGAAAGAAACAAAATAAAGTTTTGGTATTTTTGAAATATAGGGCAAACTCTCATGGTTTTAATAAACTAATTATTAAACCCAAAAAAATACATGCAAAGCAAAAACTATTTTTTATGATTTTTTTATATAAGAAAATATGCAGATATAATCTATTTTTGAGAGACTTTTCCATATGCAATAAAATAAAATATGTATTTGGTAAATGTTTTTATGTATTTTTAAGCTCTGTTTGGTAGAAACTCTTTTTTCTTATTGAGTTTCAATTGAGCCCTTATTTTTTCAATCTATGCGAATTAACATGAATTAAACACCAAAACTTGATTTTTTATCAATTAAATCCTTGATCTGAACCCTTGAAACCTATAAGAAGTTTAATTAAGTCTTTGAATTCAATTAATTCTTTCAATCTTGGTCAAATTGACCTTCGAACTTGTTTTCTCCTTAATCGAATGAAAGTAACCTATTAAAAGCTTAATTAAGTTGTTAAACTTAATTAATTCTTCTAATTTTGATAAAGAAAGATTCCAATCTTACTTCAAATTCAGTCTTTCTTTAGCCTTTTCCTAAAATATCTTAATCCGGTCATTCTTCTAGTTTCTTGATCTTCTGTAGTTTAAAGTTTGTCTTCTTATGTCCTGTATTTATTTATTTTTCTGAATGGATAAAAGTAAAGAATAGTAAAATAGTAAAAGGTATATGAGAAGAGATAATTTAGGGATCCAAAATTGGGTTATAACACCAAGTATGTTCTTCTCTTCTCTTCTTCTTTTTTCATCTTAGTTTTACTTCTTTTTTTATTTTTGTTCTTTTTTCCTCTTCTCAACTTCACTTACAGTGAAATTAAGATAAGATTTTTTTTCTTCTCTTTTTTGGTGTTGTATGTTGCATTATATTTTTTTTTTAATGAATTTTTATTTCTTTTTAGTATATTGCATGTTGGTTTTGGCAATTATGATGTTTCATTTGGGATTTTGTTTTCTTAGTGTGATCTGTGTTGGTTCATGCTTGATTTTTTCTTTATTGAAGGATTTTTTTCCCTTTTTTTTTTCCTGGATTGGGAATTCCTTCTTTTTATATATTTTATTACTTCTTATTTTGTTTATCTCTACAACCTTTGTCTTTTGTAAATTGCCTTCAATCTTTTTAATTATGTTGTTTCTCAAGAACATTAGTTTCACTAAATATAAGACTATACATCTTATTACTTATTTTTATTAATGTTTAAATTTTTAAGTCTCTGTTCAAAGGAAGGATTTCAAACCTTTGTACATCTTAGAGGTTGTGTAAGTTGAATATATATAGCATGTGACGTCCGAGCATTTTGTACAATGGTCACAATCCAGTGTGGAGAACCAGAACAAACAGATTCACGGTTCCATTACCACGTATACTAGAGGATCCATTCCATTACCATGCACACTGAAGGATCCATTCCATTCGTTTCGCATGAGAAGCGAATGGTAAGATTCTCTTTCTAATTACATCTATTTTTTTTTAAATTTTTGTTGTATATAAATATGTGTAACTAACAACAGTTTTCTTTCGCAGGCTACAATTCTTGGATACAAGGTAAGACCGATGAAGCTTTTTATAGAAATACATATGCGAAATAATTATCGTCAGAAAAGGGTGCGGCAACTCGTGGATAGCTGAGCTCAATATTCATGGCATGTTGGATTTCAATAATTTAGTTATTATTTTTTGAATTTGATTTTTTTTTTCAAGATACATATAACATCCGGTTGAAGGAGAGATACGAGGACAATCCTCCAACCCATCCAGAATGCAATCCAAATTTGTGGTTGAAGATAAGATTGTCTGGTGGACCCGATATAAATATAACACTCATTTAAAGAAGAGATATAGGAACGATCCTTTGACCCATCCGGAATTCGATCTAGATTTGTGGTTAAAGGTAGGATTGTCTAGTGGACCCAATATAAATCAGGTGTATGATATCTCAAATACTATGGTCGAAGACTTACGGACAACCCAAAGTGTTTCAATCGTTGGATGCTCACAATCAGTTTGAACTCTAGAGTTCGAGTCAATTTTAAACCAACGAGTTGAATCTCGGACAACCCATCTTATTGCTGAGACAAAATGACTTGGTGTTGAGACAGCTGAACCCCACCGATTGTACATGGAGCTGAAATCACAGATGGGTGGTAAATGTGTTCCCCCTTATTAGCTCCATGGTCCTGAGGAAGACCCGTCTCCTCCTCCTCCTCCTCCTCCTCATTCAACCCCTTTATTCTAGATAAATTGTATTTGAACTTATAAATTTTAAAATTTGTAATAAATATTTGATTTTTAATTTAATTTAATTATTTTCTACTCTATTTAATAGATTTTAAAAAAAATTAAACAATTACTAATGGTATTACCGACGGATTAAGTTTGTCGGTATATTCCAAAGAATTAGAAAATAATTACGGCAAATGTCACTATCACTATTTAATCACTGACAGTTTTCTTATATTGGTTGCATTACATTGATAACAATAAAAAAATCACTGATAAAATTACATGTGATATTTTTATTGGTGATATGTCATGTTAACCGTTGGAAATATTGACGAATTAAAGCAGATAATTTTTTTTCTATGTTTTTTTTATCTGTAAATTCATCAATGATTTTATTATCGAAAAACTCACCTATATAATAGAAATCACCAAAGATAATTTTTTGAATGAACTGTAACCATTTATGAGCCCGTCAGTACAAGTTGTGCCGACGAACATAATATCTAATTATCGACGAGAGAATATTCTATAGAAAATTGAAAAATTCTAGTAGTGTGAATCCAGCCCATTTTATGGCTTGAGTTTGTGGTTTTTCCTTACTTCTTTAAAATATGTTAACAACACCTGTGTGTTCTTATTTTGTATTAAAAATAAATTTGATATGGCCAACAATATAGTGCGGGAAACCAATCTTGTTTCTACAAATAGAGATACGAACCAATATAAAAGCCTAATTGGGACCTAGTGCACCAACCAGAAAATTTTGGCTCCCGTGATCCGCCTGTGTCACAAGTACAAACTTTCTGGTTTGTAAAGAGCAGGAGATTGAAATACAGATCAATTGGATCAAGGCTTGATATTAGAAAGCCTTAATTATTTCAGACCAATCAAACAATATGGGCTGGGCTG
>Ga0325404_1004866_pt1 | contig 14222 bp, 6 predicted proteins | sample PopdelMetagenome_18_FD_205664 | JGI IMG/M metagenome (GOLD analysis project Ga0325404, IMG submission 205664) | Populus deltoides microbial communities from Bellville, Georgia, United States - Xylem-Control-R1 | ecosystem: Host-associated > Plants > Phyllosphere > Stem > Wood/Secondary xylem... | reverse complement strand
ACAAGTCTTTCCTGAACTACGATCCACCTGAAATTTTATTTCAATATAAAAAAGTGCCTCTAGAATTTTCTGGTAAACTCGATTCAACAGTTTGATTTGAAGTTATGCTCAATAGCAAAAAACTAGATGATAGAAAATTTTATGTCAAAATCCAAATCTAATCTTATGTCAAAATTCAAATCTAATCTTTTTTGACATAAAAAAACTTTTGAAGTGTAAAAAATAAGAGGAAAAAAAAAGATAGCAAAAGAGCAGCAAAAGGCTAAGCTCATCCAGGGTTGGAGGTGGGGTCCAAGCACCTAAAAACATTAATATTATATCCCCATAAAAAGAATAATTTTAAATTTTCAAGCTAAAACTATTAAAATTTTAAGTTTTGCCCCTTCCAAAGATTTTTCTAATCTTACCCCTAAAAACTTTTCATGGCTCCGCTTGTGGGTTGAGCGCTTGGCCCACCAGTAGTAGCCGCGACACAAAATTAAGTTACTTATTGTTCATATAAATAGAAACACCTTACAAGGAAACTTGTTTCTTTTAGTTTCGTCGGTTAATATACTATAGGTTGTTACTCCCTTAATCAAATTTCCCTCGTAGCTGTAAAAAAGTTTTTATCCCTTAAGATCATTATTATTAACCCAACAGCGCACAATTAATTCCTTCCAATATACTGTTCCATACGATTGGGTCACAATAGTTAATAAACATCACAAACTTTTTATTGATCTTTCGATTCGATACACACACACACCAGTGAGGAGAAAACGAGAGGTAGCAAGAATGCAGGCTGTACTAGTATTCAAAAGCCATAATAAGACACTATAATGGCCGATGGGAGAAATTTAAAGAGGTTCGTTATCATCCTCATCTTCAAAACAGCAACACCACGGCTAGGAAAGTTACAACTTCTTAGACATCCCTGGTTACAGACAAGTACCTCATGTCTTTCTCTTCAGTAAGCAACGTAAACAATATTCTTGGAAACATGAGAATGATGAGATGGATAATCATTAATTATGAGAATGACTATTAATGGTGAAGGTTCACTAGCCATTGAATCAGTTGTTATGTTGTTATTCTTTGTATTTAAACTCCCTTCAAATTAACATAAGTTCAATTATATTTCCTGTAGAGTGTAAACTGCTATCATAAAATCACACCATGTGAACTAAATTTTCAACTTCAACATATACAAAATGTTGCCTAACAGAGATGGGCTACTTTCAGTATTATCATATAATCAAGAAAGTGGTGCATAAATTACGTCTCTTGTTAAACAAAGTGTCTGCAGATGTTTCTTTATTCTTCAAGCAAATAACAATGAAACAAACGGTTGAAATTTAAATTTCTTAAGAAAAGAATAGAAAAGATGATCTCAAGAGCGTCCTTTTTAAAGAAGCAAATGATATTCATCCTAATTTAATTTCCTTATCCAAAGCCAAATATACTAGTATTATAGCAATTAGGGTATGCATATCAATGGCAATTATTAAAGAGGGATTAAAGGGACCTGTGAATTTATGATTGCAGCTCAAAGTATCCTCTGTGATGGCCTCATTTTCCTGTGTCTCGACAGATCATGGACACAAAATAGCCATAATAAACCTACTACATGGTAAAAACCAATTGCCTGACTAGTCCCTTACCAGCCATATCAAAGAAATTTCCACAAACATAAAGCTTTATGCGGGGACTCAACACTACTGCAATGCCAATCCAAGAGAGAACGGAGAAGAAAACTATGAGCCACCACATGAACAGGGAGGTGAACGTCAATAGGCAATCTTATCGCCCAAGTTGAAAGTGTAGTGTGTTCTCAGAATACATTTTATCCCAAAAACATATAAAAAGGTATCAATTTAATTTTTTTTTTCAAACCAAAAAAAAACATTTTATAAAGCACTTCAAAGTCATAAGAACCACAATACCAAACAATCTATAAAAGTTCCAGCACACACGTTAAAAAAAAAAAAAGAACAAAGAAAGAGATGCTAAATAATGTACTTTATACTGGGCTTCCACTAGACGATAAATATTCAAATATATGGAGAACGATGCTTTAAAAAAAAATATGCAAATGCCAATTAACATTTATTTCAGAAAAAAGTTTATGCCTTGTACTGGAAAGCTAAGTACGTAGTTGCAGAGTTTGACTCCAAGCCACCAGAGAAAGCGCCAGGAAAGTAAATTGATTGATACTCTCATCTCCAGTAGAGCTAAAGTACAAGAAATACTCGCTCCATAACAAAACATCCTAGTTTTCATCTCTTTTCTCAATAACCTCTTCAACTGAAGCGTGTACTTCCTGGTCTTCTACATCAAGCATGGGTTCTTGAGCCACTTTAGCATCACCTGTGCTGTCTTGAAGCTGCAAAAGTTCATTAATCATCAACCACGGGCTTATATTTATTTCTAAAAGCATCTTCCAAGTTAGCCAACAAATCATATGCACAAGTCACATGAAGAAAATTTTCAAGAAACCTTTACCCCTAAATTCCGTAGGCTGGCTGTAACATCTTCTTGTTGCTGCTGCAGTGTGTTCTTCAGTTCTTGAAATTCCTGATTTTGATTCAGACAGAAGTTAAGAAAAAATAATAACCAGAGAAAACAGCATCAGTAATGCTTAGGCAGCAGTTACCTTACGAAGTTGATCGACCTCAACATTCAATGACTTCTTCAATTCTGATAACTCCTGAATGAAGCAAGAAAGATTTGCATTTGAGTCTTGAATTCAACTGAATTGCATCTCATACCAACTAATTAGATAAACTACTAAGGGTGTGCTCATAAGCGAGCCACTATTGGACAGAGATATAGAATTCATTTTCACGTGAATTAATGTACAGCATGACATACATGTAATCAGTAAAATGCTTCAACTAAAATATTCATCTAGTCAAATTTGTAAAACCACGTGAAGGTAGGTAGGGAGTTGCTAAAGCAAAAATGGAAAAATTGTGTGTTTTCAATTATAAAATTTAGTATAAAATTTCAGACTAACAATTACCACAAATTATGATATGTTTTCCGGTTCACTCCTAGAAACGTTGTGGGGCATATTTTAAAAACTGACATTCCTTGCACTTTATTACTTTTCCTGTATGCTTGGAACACTCAGGTCAGATGTAAGGGTTGGAGTTGAAATACATGCACTACTAAAAGACATTTCTTTAATCTACAAATTCCATTCTAGAGAAAAAAAAAAAGAAAGAACAAGAGACTCGAACAACGATTGAATGCTAAAACACGGCATGGACTAATGATCTGTTAACACAGTGCTAAATTGAGCAAACTGCATGTTGTCCTTAAAAAATTGCAGGGTAACATTGCTTGCTGCAAGCCGCCTTGGCACTTATTCTGTTGCCACATCAACATTTCCCAGATGATTCACACAAAATCTTCCAAGCACATTCTCTATCTCCAAGATTTTATTGTTTTAGTTCCACCAAAATCTAAGCAATTTTTTTTCTATCTAATTCGGCAAGAAAGGGAGGGAAAAAATGACAAACACGCCTTTGGGCATTGCGGTTTGGATGTGCTTTTCATCTGAAAATGCATCAAATAGGTGTCTTTTTTGGTATTTTTAGATGGATTCGACATCCTTAAATCAAAACCATCTAACCAAAACCACGTAGAAAAAGCAGTTTCACCCGCATTATCAAACACATGTAAAAGTGTGTATCTCTGCCGTTCTATTACTTGGGAAAAAATTGCAGAGTGAATAAATAAAAATGACTTACATCACGATGGATTTTGACTTGAGTGTCCAGCTTCGATCTCCAACTTTGCAAATCCTGTTACAAAAATAAAATAAAAAACTGGAGAAAAGAAAATACAAGAAAATATGTAAAAAAGAAAGAAGAAAATTAACCTGCTTTAAGCCTTGGATTCTGTTAAGAAGATCACTCCTGGATTCATTTAATTCCTAATAATAAAAAAATGTGGGCATTTACAACAGTGTAGGCAGAAAAATGTTAGAATGAAATATAGACAAGAGGAAACATACAGCGATCTTTGAACCAATCGGAACTGTGTTTTCTTTCTTCTGCAAAAAAAAATAAAATTATTAGGCTTCGCAAACAAAAAAACACAAACACGACATCAAATCGGAGACAGAGAGAGAGGAGAGAGAAGTTGTGTGGTGTGTACAGGAGCGATAGGAAGTGTAGCAGTGGAAGAATCGGAGTTGGCCATTGATTGGATTTGTTGAAGTATCGAAGAATCGGAATTTTTGTGTGTTTTAAAAACAAGTTTGTGGGAGATTTATTATTTTTTACAATGTTTTTCGTTTGTTTTGTTTAGTTTGAGGTTTTTAATAAAATGAAGAGGGAGCGCGGCGGAGTGGAGTGGAGTGTAGCGCAGTGGAAATGATTGTGTGTGTTGTCGGTTGGGGTTTCTGACAACGCGTGAAAAAAACAAATTTTGATTCTTTTTGTATGTGTTTGGGCGGGCAAAACAATTGAAAATCAACTCAAGTACGGAGCAAAGTTATTAAACCGGTACAGCTTATGAAATGGCTCAAAAGTCAAGGTAAAGGTTGGGCATGTTGATACAAGTTTAATAATTATAGTAAGGAGTGGACTTTTTTTACTGTGATTAACTAAAGAAAGGATTAAAGTTTTTATTGGTCTGTAGTTTTATAGAATAATATAATTATATTTTGAGATTTTATTTAATAATTTAAATTTTTAAGTTGAGATGATTCTTTGATATAATATTAGAGTTTTGATAATCAAATGATCATGAGTTCAAATATCATTATTTACTTTCTCTCTTCTAATTAACAGTACAATATGGTGTGAGTGAGTTTATACAAATTTCAAGTTAAAAATATTTTTTTAAGATATATTAAAAAATAATATAAATCATATATTAAAAATTTTACATAATAACTTAAACTTTTGAAATGGTTCTTTGACAATATAATCATGTTATATTATTGGGACCAAAAAATTTTAAAACATAAAATTTTTCTAGATGATAAAGAATTCTTTGAGATTGTTATTAAACCCAAAAATATAATTGTTTTGGGAATGTTTTTCCATCAAGATAAATTTTCTTAGTAATGTGTCTCTTGTTTATCTTATACAATGTAAGGTTTTTAATTGGAATAATTGTTTATGTTAAAATAATATTTTATTATTGTTAAAGTAAATTAACAAAAAATATCAAAATAGTATGTCCATATATTGTGTGATTGAAAGCTAAAAAAACTATAATGTAATTAGATCATGTTCAAAATCTATTTAAAAATTTTAAAAATAAAAGAAAAAACTATTTGAACTGAATTTTTATGAACAAATTATTGTTAGTATTATTATTTTCATATCAGATACATAATAATTGAAAAAAATAAAGTTTTATAATGAAATTTAAAAAACATGTTAAAGTTGTGTTTGGAAATGTAGTTGTAATTGTTTTTCACTCAAAAATATATCAAAATAATTTTTTTATTTTTTAAAAAATTATTTTTGATATCAGCGTATTAAAATAATCTAAAAACATTAAAAAATATTAATTTTAAATAAAAAAAATTAAAATTTTTTTAGAATATGAATTGAACCAGAAAATATAGTAAATTACTTGGAATGCTAAAAAAACCTAAGAAAAAACAAAAACATTAAAAAAAAAATCAAGCATAATACCATGTCAGACTCGCAGGGGCAGGCCCTGCTTTATTTTTCCATTGTTTAAAAAAAATAAAAATGCACAAGCCATAAGTTGTTGAATGAAAATATTACACTTCCTCAGGCTCAAACCCACGACCTCTCGTCTTAGTTTTACACGTTAACTAACTAAGTTACACCACAAAGTTGTTATTATATGAATTAAATAAATATATTATGGTGCTTCACTATTGATAAAAACACTAAAATACCATAAGAAACCCTAATTATTTTAGTACATCAATATAATGTTCTAATCATAGATTAAAGAAAATATGAGTTCTACTGGGTTATTCATTAAATTTATTAAGTCACTGCTAAATATAAAGTAAGTTAAGCTATTAAAACTAAAATAAATAAAGTAACATAATTATGTATTGTTATTGATAATTTTGGTTCAGTGTCTGAATAAACGGATAATCTTTACAAACTTAAATAGACTACAATAAATAATGTTTCTAAATTTTAGATTAAAAAAAAACTGTTCGAACAAATAATTGTCCAATCACGCTCCATTATTTATTTTATGTTGATCACTTCGCCATTTGATCACAAAACTGGCCTTCACCGTGAATGCATTTTGCTTCATTTGCCTGATCACATTCTCGCGTTACATCCTTCTTCGCGGCGAGATCATTCCTTCAACAAGGAAAAAGTCACTCTTCCGGGATTACCCTTGGAAACTAGGATGAGTTTCATGGTCTCGACAGATATTCGTATTACTGTCAAAGTAATAGTAAAGAACGAGTAACTAGTATGATTAGTGGGTTTTTTCTTTTTTTGGCGACCCTAGTAAAAAAGGTCACCGACCTGTGGTGATTATTGTTTCAAAATCCAGAATGGCCTACTAGATCAATCCAGCACTTGACTGCATAGTTTTGAAACTCGACCCGGTTATTAATTCGGTCAAGTGATCAGGTCATGGATCAGATGGGTTGACCCAGATCAACAAAAAAAAAGGACTGAAGTTGCTGAATATCAAAACAAATAGAGTAAAACCTCACCAATTAGCCAACCATTTAAACAAAGGTCCAAGAACCTGCAGATATGCTCAAAGAAGATTACAGAAAATTAATGAGTTGCTCATACCTCTCCATTCACAAAAAACAACTCAGTTCCAACAATTGCCCTTTTCTCTACAAAGCACGCACAATCCACAGGACCAAAAGGCAAGAACAAAACTAAGATGAGTTACTGGACGCCAAAGTACCTTAATAGTGACAATTTTCGTCCACAAATGAAGCTATCATAGAAGAGTCGAGCATATATGACTGAAGTTGTTGTTTTCCTAGTGCGCGGAGCCCTAAGTGTTAGTGGTTTATCATTGGGTCAATAATATTAATCCCTCTTTTTGTGCTCCTAGGGCGGGAAGAAGAAAAGAAAACGCGAAGCAATTTGCACTTGTCTCAATCAAGATGAGCTGCAAGACTTCTTTCATTTCCTAATCGTTCGATCCTTAGCATCTCGAGTGCCAATGAATGCCTTTGCTTTCGCTTGATTCGAATCATCTCTGCCGAGCCTCTCTAGACTATGGAGCAAAGCGACTCGACATCAGGAAAGGGGTAGAAGGCTAGAGGCCACAAAAAACAGAGAGTGAAAGAAGGAGATTCAAACCTTTTTCACAGAGAAACAACAACGATCAATAGTCAGATGTCCCTCTCTGCTCCTCAGCTGGGTTTAAAAAAATTAATTAGGTTACTGATTTTGCTTCATTCTTCTTCACTCTTCAGTCTTCAACATTTTGGATTTTAGAAAGCCAAAAACGATGTCGTTTAATGACAGTCAAAATAAAATAAAAAATTGACCGGGTCTCACCCGGGTTTGACCGGGTGGACCAGATCCCGGGTCGACCAGGTCCCGAGTCGACCCGTCGGGCCGGTCCGGGTTTTAAAACACTACTTGACTGCCTGATCTTAAACCAATCTTGCTTAAAGAAAAAATAAAAAATAAAAAAACACGGTGATATAGTTAACAACTTGGATTGATTTAGTGATTTGGTTAACATGGTTCTATTCCGGTCAAAATCTATCATTAATTTGTTTATTATTTTTCTTCAAAATGACTTCATTTCAATTTTTTTAAAAAATATTGGCATTGATCGTAGCCTTGTTCATGATTGATTCCGAGATTAAGTTTTAAAACTAGGCACAGGCAATATCGATTAGATTTATAATATATTTTTGAATGATATAAATATTAAAATTTATTTATTTATAAACAATAAAAAAAAGATTTGATGCGAATCTCTTGAAGACATGGTCAAGCAACCCACACACAAAGACATCAATTCTTGGAAAGCAAGTAAATCAGGTTTAATAAAAGTGTGACACAAAGATAACTTGTACCTAGGCACCAACACTATTGGAAACGGAGACCCCTACCCAACGAATATTGATTCGCGAACGAGAAGTATAAAAATGACGCTACAAAGATAGTTGTTCTTCGATAAGTCATTTTCAGTTCTTTAGAGAACTATGGAAGGGAGATTATCTCATCAACACACACACACACACACACAAAGTGCGACAAATAAGAAGTTTTATTAATCTGAATTGTCTAACTTACATGTTTGGTTAGGCCTTTATTTATACTAATTCTAGACTTAAATAAACCCTAAGGGACCTCCCTTAGGTGGACTTATATGAGGCCCAGTTATGATTGATCCAAATAAGTAATAATAACCCAAAGACTAAGAAGAAAATAATAAAAATAATAAAAATCTGAAAATTATTATCCTAAATATGCTAGAATCAAATTTATCATAATTAAAAAGTCCTAAATAGACTAGAAAATATGATCTGAAGGTAAAATTAATTTTGAAATCTTCTTTCCCTGTTGTAGCTAGGATGAATAAAGAATCCTTATAAAAAAAGGATTCTGAAATATTTATGAATCTTTGCCATACTTGAAAACTATATTGCAACTCATTAAAGATCTTTGTATGACTAGGAGATTTCCAAAACAAACTGTTATATCCTTTTAGAAAAAGAATCCTAGCCAAATAGGAAGTTCGCAGGTAAAAAAAAAGTAAATAATAAAATTCATCCAGCCTCTGTTGACCAGTATTATGGTGCCTTCATGAACTCTAATTGACCTGATATTTTAACCCACGGTAAGACAATATGTTAGGTGATTCCACGTAAACTTTCAGCCTAATCTAATGGTTGGATTGAGAATTATGATTGTTACCGTCAAACTGGATAGTTGCACATTTTACATTAAAATTCGAATTTGACCTTGCCTGGATCGTATCAAACACTATTGGAAACGAAAACCCTCACCCAATAAATATTGATTCGCGAATGAGAAGTATAAGGATGACATCACGAAGTCAATTGTTTTTCAATAAGTTGTTTTTTGCTTCTTCAGAGAACCAAGAAATGAAGATTATCCCACCAACACACAACAAATGCGGCAAAAGAAGTTTATTAATCTGAAAGTTGCCTAAACCTTACATTTATGTCTTTATTTATACTGACTCTAGATTGAAACAAACCCTAATAAACCCTTTATATGGACTTATATGAGGCCCACTTATAATTAAACCTAAACAATATAAATAAAACTCTAAACTAAAAGGAAAATAATAATAACAATAATATATCCAAATTTAATATCCTAAATATGATAGGATTAGATTTGCTACCCTATAGAAGTCCCATATAAGTTAGGAGAAATCTAATTTGAAAACTTTGTGTTGTCGCCCCTTTTAGGTCCTTGATTAACTTGGATTTCCTTATTTAACTTAGACAAATAAGAAAACGAATTTTCTCATTTGTTGTTGATTTAATTACTTTCCTTCCTTAACTAAGAAAAGCATTAAATAATCGTTCCCTCTTTAGGAATCGAATCTGCCGAAACTTCCTTGATTTTTAGGAGAATAAATTGTTGACTTTCTATTCTTGTATCATTAAGAAAAACAAGCCTAAGAACTTTGGTATGGGGTCGGACACACCAGCCCCTTGTTCCACATGAATTGGGCTCTTCTTGGATCTGAATTAGATGGATTAAAGGTTGTCCTTCATGCACCTTCGATGTCCCAAGCTTCTCTGGGTCTATCTTACTCCATATGTTTTGTACAAGCCCATTCAATTTTATTTAAGCTTCTTTGTCCTAACTCTTCTAATTGGCTTAATTGGCATCTCAATGGGTTGTTGGCATGATTATGATTGGTGTTGGGTTGATCCTCATCATCCCCTCTCTCTTCAAAATGATTCGACCTAGAATCATCACCTACATCAAACAAAATAAGATTAGAAACATTAAAGGTAGCACTAACACCATACTCACATGGAAAATCAACTTTATAAGCATTGTCATTGATCCTCTTAAATATCTAAAATGACCCATCTCCTCGTGGTTATAGCTTTGATTTCCTATAGGTCGGAAATCTCTCCTTGCGCATATGCACTAAAACTCAAATCTATAGGAGTTAAAGGGTTAAATCCATACACAATTTCAAATGGTGAAAATTCAGTAGTAGAATACACACTATGATTACATGCAAACTCTATAAATGACAAACAATCTTCCTAATTCTTTAAGTTCTTTTGAATGACAGCACGCAGAAGTTGTGTTAAGGTCCTATTAACTATTTCGGTTTGCATATTTGTTTGAGGGTGACAAATAGTTGAAAATAACAGTTTAATACCCAATTTGCCCCATAACACCTTCCAAAAATAGCTAAGGAACTTAACATTTTTTATAAGAAACAATGCTCTTAGGGACCTCGTGAAGCAGTACTATCTCCCCAAAAAACAAATCAGCAATGTTGGTTGCTTCATCGATTTTATGACATAGAATAAAGTGTGTCATCTTTGAAAACTTATCAACAACTACAAAAATTGAATCCCTACCTCGTTTTGACCTAAGTAAACCTAAGATGAAGTCCATCAAAATGTCTACTCATGGTTCCTTAGGTAAGGGCAAAGGGATATACAAGCCATGTAGTTGAGTCCTAGACTTTGTTTTTCCCACAAGTTATGTATTTATCACATATGTGTTGCACATCTATTTTTTTAGATCAACAAAAATGCTCATACAAACAACTATCTTTAAAATGCCCCATCAACCTGCCCCCATGTGTTTCACTTATCAGCAATTCACGCATAGAACTTAATAGAACACACAAACAACTATCTTTAAACAAATATCCATTAAGTCTATAGAACTTTCCAAAAGCCGAAGTTTCACAAGCATTGTAAACAGTAGCAAAATCATTATCATCCTTGTACTATTATTTTATGTGTTCAAATCCTAGAAATTTAGTATCCAAAGTAGATAAAGGAATATACATGCGTGAAAGTGCATCAGCCACAATGTTTTCTTTTCCTTGCTTATACTTGATCACATATGAAAAGGTTTCAATAAATTCAACTCATTTCACATGTCTCCTACTCAACTTACCTTGCCCTTTCAAGTGCTTCAATGATTCATGATTTGAATGTATTACAAACTGATACGATCCAAGTAAGGTCAGATTTGGATTTTGTTGTAAAATTTCCTATTGTTCAGTTTTACGCTTTTGAGCATAACTCCAAATCCAACCGAAACTTGACCTGAAGATCTCATAGGTATTGGTCTATATTGGGGTAAAGTTTTAGGTGAATTCAAGTTCGGGAAGGACATACAAGTTAGAACAAGCTGTATGAATTTTGTTATTTACTTTCTTTTAACTTGTGGACTTCTTATTTAACAAGGATCCTTTTCCTACAAGGATGTGATAGCTTGTTTTGGGAATTTTCTAGTTCCACAAGGATCTTTAATGAGCTGCAATATAATCTCCAAGTGTGAAATTGATTCATTAATGTTCCAAAATCCTTTTCTTATAAGGATTCCATATTCATCTTAACTACACAAGGAAAGAAAGGCTAGTGGTATTTAATGCAAGATTAGTTATTTTTATTATATTCTTTCATATCTGTTCTTAATTAATATTTTTTTTAGTTAGGATCCAAGACTTGTTTGGATCAGGTTATAGGCTTTTCAGTTTAGGGCTTTTGGGTCAGTTTTGACCTCATATAGGTCCACATAAGGGGTCCATTAGGGTTAATTTTTCAAGAACCATTTAAACTCATGTAACCAAAATTTCAGCAACCATTGATGAATATTACTTCTGATTTTTTCAGTTTTAACGTGTGAGAATGATTCTTGCATGCTTTAGTTCCTGAATGAATTGAATCTAACTTATCAAAAGTTAACTGGCTTCGTGGCATCATTCTACTCATTCTAATAGTGTTGGTACCCTAGGACAGGTTTCTATTGTATCACACTTCTATTAGACCTATTTTGGCTTTCTAGGATCAGATCTTAATCTTAATTGTAGGTTGCCTAATCACGTGATCACGAGGTTCACATCAGTTGATATTAGAGCTAGGCTCCGAAACATGGTCATATCCTTCTATTATTTTTAATCTTTTTAGTGCTCCTTTAAGTTTTTTAGTGTTTATGTCATTCATCTTATTGTTCCTTGTGTGTCGTCTAAGCAAAAGAAAATTGTTATATTTCATCTTATTGCTATCTCTAATCATATTGGTGACATACAAAAAAGAGAAAGATTAGACAAAATTTGAAAGATGATTCAATTTTGTCGCAGAAATACAACTATTAGTGAAACATAACCAAACCACCTTAGAATCAATTCAAACTCTGTATCCTGTATAATGGGTGTGGGATTCCTCCTATTAAATTTGGACTTATTTTGATATCATTTGCTTCTTTAAGTCGAGGTTAAATTTTGCCGCAGAAACATAATTCTTAGTGAACCATAGGTAAACCACCTCAGTATCTATTGAAACTCTATATTATGTCTACTATGTGTGAGATCACATCATATATTAAATTTGGGCTTATTTTGATATCGGTTGCTTGAGATTTTAATTTGAGGTTTAATTCTGCCGCAAACTGATCATACAAGGGGTTTGGGTACTTATACATAAGAGAACGACCTATAAATAAGGATTTGTTGTTTGTTTAGCATCAGAATACTAAATATTGAAATTGAGGTCATTTCAAGATCGTTTAGTCTTGGTTTCAATTTTGTTACGTAAAAATTGCATAACAGGTCAGATTTGTGTAAGTTTCAGAACGTGTTCGTTACTATTTATTTTTGTACAAATCTTTTTGTGTCTATAATAATTGGGTTATTTAGGAGTCAAGTAATTGTTTTCGCTAGTATTCACTTCTATTTTATTTCGTGTCTTCGTTTCGTCCATAATTCATACGAATTTGCATTGCTACTCGCGAAATCGTAATCGTAGTTTTGTTTTGTTTTTTTTTTTCCAGTATATTTATTGATTCTTGAGTCTAAAAATTATAATTGGATTGTGCTGTGAAGGCTACTGACTTTGATTTGCTGATTTCAATTCCTAAAAACTAAAAGAAAACAAGTTGTGAGGTAAAAGGTGTAATGAGCATATTACAGTGAAAAACCTTGATTTTTGTGTGAAACACAAGAGGTTTGAGGATATTTTGTGCTACTAACCAAATTTTACAGATTCAAAGAATGTCTGAAAACAACGAATCAGTGACACAAAACACTAATGTTGCTTTCAACTTGCGAGCTATAGGCTAGCAACTTAAGCTCTTGTCTAGGACATACAAGGATCTGAAAGATAAGGTGCATTTAATAAAGCAACAGAATAGTAAGGCTGATCGCCAAGGAAATACAGTTTGTAGGGTCATACAGAATATCAGATCTGATTTTGAGGAGTTTGTTGATGAAAACGCAGATACGGGTGGAGATGACTATTATTTTGCATCTGCTGGCCAAGGAATGAGGTCTGGACCCAATAGGGCGACGAGGAATGTGAATTTTCGTTGCTTAGGGAATTATGAAGATGTGGACGAGGACTTGGACTTGGACTCAATTAAACTTAAAATTCCTAACTCTCATGGTAAAAACGATATGGAGATGTATTTGGAGTGGGATTAGGTTTTCGATTGTCGTAGCTATTCGAAGGTGAAGAAGCTGAAAGATGATATGAATTCGATGAAGCAACAGATTATTAGGACTGATCGGAGGAGATTCAATATGAGTAAGGAAGAGAAACATAGGTTACGAGTTTTAAATATTTATGATCATAATACTTATATGAGGTTAGATAAAGAGCGCGATACAAAACGATTTACAAAAGTTTATAAAGAAATAAATAAAGAACGTGAAGAATGGAGAGCTTCAATTCAGTGCCAAAAGAATGAAAAACAAAAAAGGACAGCAGTAGTTATCATTCAAAAATATACATGTAAGTGGATGGCAAGACGTGTGATGCGAACCTCGTGATCACGTGGTCACGCAACCCACAATCAAGATTGAGATCTGATCCTGGAAAGCCGAAATAGGTCTGATAGGAGTGTGACACAATGGAAACCTACCCCAAGGCACCAACACTATTGGATTGAGTAGAATGACGCCACAAAGCCAGTTAATCTTCGATAAGTCAGATTCAGTTCGTTCAAGAACTGAAGAATGCAAGAATCACTCTCACACGTTAAAACTAAAAAATTCAGAAGTAATTATCATCAAAGCTGCCGAAATTTTGGCTTACATGAGTTTAAATA
>Ga0325404_1004865_pt1 | contig 14223 bp, 5 predicted proteins | sample PopdelMetagenome_18_FD_205664 | JGI IMG/M metagenome (GOLD analysis project Ga0325404, IMG submission 205664) | Populus deltoides microbial communities from Bellville, Georgia, United States - Xylem-Control-R1 | ecosystem: Host-associated > Plants > Phyllosphere > Stem > Wood/Secondary xylem... | reverse complement strand
GAAAGTGGGTATAATCATGATCATGTTCTTCATCTTTCATATTTCTTTGACGAAGTCGGGTATTGTAAACTCTACGGATTTGAGCTTTTTGAGGACTTATATTTTAACTTAGAATGCACTCATGACATTTAAACTATAAGATATGAATGTATGCATGCTTATGAATGTAGGTGTATATACATATGCATCAGATATGGATTAACATGCTTGAAGGGCTAATCCATGACTTCCTTATTGAATATGGGCAAAAATTTATAGTTTGATTAATCTGAAAAAATCTTTTCCAAGTTTTTATCTTGGTTAAATCTTATACACATTGGAGAGTACAAAACAAAAAGTTGGGTTCGAATCCTTTTTATTAAAAAAAAGACAAAAAGGTTTTTATGTGCGGTAATTTCCTAGCCTTGGTCCTTGGGTTATTCTCCGAAGCTAATTACATCATCTCATATTCTTATCCATATTAAAAAAAAAAAAGTCATGGTCTTAGCTTAGAAAATCCCGCGAGTTCAAGATTATTAATCAAGTATGCATTGATGCAAAATGAATTATTAGAGAATCCATATCTTAAGGTCAAATTATAAGCCACTACCTGAAAGGTAGGCTTACTATTTAGTCTCAAAAGGGTCTATGACCACCTAGTGTCCACCTTTCATGAAGGCAATATGAGGGTTACATGGAATGGTTATGGCACAATGTGACCATCATTACGGAGTAAACACTCAACTCATAGATAGATGTTTCACGAATCTAAACCCCAACTGAAAATCATAAAGAAGATCACTACTCTCCACCTAACCTAGAATTAGGTTTATTTGAAAATTGTAATGCGTGAAGGCATTAATCTGTACCCGATATACTTATGTATGAGCAGTATGTAAAAAATACATAATCAACACGTAAAAATATAGGCTACAATTAAATTGCATAGACCAAGAAAAATAAACAAGCAAACAATTAAATAAACAAAGCTCAGTCTGACAAGACAAGTCCCTAGTGAAGTCGCAATCATGTCATGACATGCACAACATCAAATGACGGATCTATGTCCAGGAATGGAAGAGGTTTTGGGTTTAATCATAAAGTTATGATTTAAGGGAGTTGGCACCTAGTATCATAGTCACTAGGAAACCTATGGTCTTAGAGAGCCTAGATAAAAGGACTAGTTATGTAAGGGGAAGACGCATCACCCCTAATGCACCCTGCATAAGGCAAGCTACATTGTTGATTGATTATTTTTCTAGGTCATGTTTATATCTGTTGGTCTTGCCTAAGGTTCAAGGTAGATCTCCCTTTGTGAGGAAGTCTCTATCTTATCGGATTAAATTCTAACCGTTATAAGGTTCAAAGTTTAGTATCACAATTAGTTCCTATTTTTCTATCTTTAATACCTAATGGTATACTTTACAGTGTAATTTTATATCCCTAATATTAAAGTCTACAGCTAAATCCTAACACTCCAAATATTAATTAAACAAATCAATTGTTGTGGGATTTTTAGTATTTTGGCCAAATCATAATGGATAATCATAAGCTAGCAATGATATTCATTTTACATGATTAAATACAATTTTGTTTTTTAGAAAATATGCAAGAAAATCCTTTAGAATTTGGTCATATGCATGAATTAAAAAACATGTTTTTTGTGTTTTTAAAATGAGGATTTGTTTTGAATTTTTTATAGATTTTTTCAAATTTCAGAGAAAACCAAGTATTTTTAATATCGAGTCAATATTTTAAAGTGTAAGTCTATAGCACAATATTAAATAAAATTATTGAATAAAAAAATTATGTTTTTAAATAAGGAAATTGTTTTTGAATTTATTTCAAATTTTTTAGAGAAAAATAAGGTATTTTTAATGACGGGTCTGTATTTTACAATATAAGTCTACAGCCTGATATTAGACAAAAATATTGGAAAAACACATGTGGGATCTATAAATAATTTTGAAATTTTTAATGGATTGTTTAGCTAGACACAGAAATATAGACAAATTAAAACCAAAGGAAAACGCTTAGGGCGTGTTTGCCAAATGCGCCATTAGCCTAAAATAAAACTAAAACAATTCTTAAGTGTTTGGCAAACATGCATATAAGGCTTTGTTTCTTAAGGAAAAACACGGTAGGCCAAACACGCTCTTAGGTCTGGGTTTGGGCTTGGTGCAACCATATGGGCTAAGACTATTGGGCTTGAGGCCTATGCCCACGTATATGAGTTGGACTCAGGCCCAACCCAACTTGTTTTTCTGGGCAAACAAATGGCCCAACAAGCCCATTTCTTCTTCTTTTTTTAATAGGTTGGACACAGCCCATCCATATAGGCTGGGCTGAAACAAAAGTCTAGCACATTCTCTCTTCTTTGCTAACAAACGCCAGCAGCAAGATGTGAATTAATTCACATCTTGCATGTAACAAGAAGCTTTAAGGAAAGAAGGAACGAGAAGCGAGATTACCTGGCCTGAGGGTAGTTTGTTAGCTGGTTGGTAGCGTTGCTAGAGTAGCTGGTGACTTGGTGGAGCTAACGGTGGTTATTGTGCTAGGGAGGTGGCAATTGTACTAGGTTGAAGTTGTTGGTGAAGAAAGAAAAACAATGATAGGGATGGCTATTAGGTTGGCTTTTTTAGGATTCTTTTTTGCTGGGGTGAATAGTGGGTTATTATGCAGTATGTTAGGGGTTGTATCGGGTGGAAGGCTTTATTATGGGTAATTTAAGGGTTGGTTTTGTAAGGAAAGGTTTGTCTTCTCTTTTTTTAAAGAAAGTTGATGTTGAGGTAGTTTTTCTTCGGTTTTTTTCTCCTCACCTTTTGTATGAAATCTATCTCTATTTATATAGGTGGGAGAAAAACTTAGGGGATCTCGTGAGCATGGTTTGTAGTCGTTGATTCGCTTGGGATGGATCCCATTTATTAGCTACAAACCAACAACTTGGTCATACAAAACCAAGTTGTAAAACTAACTCGGTTAAGGGATTTAAGCCATTTTTTCAGGTGTTGTACATTGTTAGGTCACAAGGGTGACATGTTTCTTTTCTTGTATGGTGAAGGTATGAGAGAGAGAGGATGAGGGTGGAAAGGTGGCATTAGAGATGCCATTTTTGAGTTATTAGGAAAGATGATGAATAGTAGCCAGACGACGAGTTGTCTAACTTTTATTTTTTATTTTTGACTTTGCATTTACCAAAACAACAGCGTTTTGCACTTAAACACATTGTTTTGGTCAAAACATAGCCAAAACACATCGTTTTATTTATAAATGAAATGGCGTCATTTTAGCGTTTAGGGTTAATTTAGATTTAAAAAACTCTTATTTTAATATTAGCCTTTAATCTTTTGATTTATTTAATTAAGTCAATTGAATTTTGATTCTAAGAATCAATTCAATTTCACTCATGCCAAGTTTCAAAAGCACCCCCTAATTCCAGTGTGTTTTTCATCTTGGTCCTTGCTATTGTGTATTTTTAATTTGGTCTTTAATTGATTTTCAAACTTCTAATTTCTTTAATTTTACCTTTGTCTTCAACCATATATAGCCCTTGAATTCGTGCGGCTTTTGCCAAAAGGTTCATGATCTTGAATTTCTTCAATTTAGCCTATAATTGACTCCCAAACTTTGATTTTCTTGTAATTTAGTTCCTAATTTCACCCGATTGAGTTTTTTTTAAATTAAATTTGGTTCTCTAATAACTCATTCTTTTTAATTAAGTTCCTAATAAAATTAATTTGACCTATTAAAAGTATAATTAAGTCTTTGCACCTAATTAAATCTTTTAATTTGACCTAAATTAATTCTTAAACTTAATTAAACCTTTAATTGGGCTCTTGGTTAAATCAAATTGTCCTTTTAAAAATCTAATTAAGTCCTTAGACTTAATATTTATACAAATCCGTCTAATATTTATTTAACTTGACCTTGAATCTACATTGTCTTTCGATCTTGGGTATAATGAGATACAATTGGGCTTCCAATTATATCCGAAATCCCAGTTTAGTTCTTCCATATGTTTGCAACCTTCATCAGCTTGCTCCTGCCAAGTTTTCAATATTTTTTCATTTTCATCTTTATTTTTTGTTGCTTTTCAATTTTTTTTGATAATCTATCTGATTTTTTTTAAAGAAGAAGATAATTTTGGGGAACCCAAAATTAGGTTATGACAAAGAACAACTTAGATATTCAATATTCATATTATATATGACATTGTAGATGAGGTCATACCAATGAAACAAGAATCACTAAGTCATGTAAAGAAAGATATTTGTCCTCTTAATTATGAATCATATAAAACTTGTAAGACTTGTTTATTAGATAAGATGACCAAAACACCTTTTTACTGCAAGTGTGATATATCTAATGAATTATTTGTTTAATATATAGATGTTTGTAGACCTATAAAGATTCGTGCCATAAATGGATATACATGTTTCATTATTGATGACCATATTGGATATGGTTATGTGTGTTTAATAAAAGTCTAAATCATTTGAAATGTTCAAATAACTCAAAAATAAAGTTGAAAAACAAACTGGTAAAAGTATTAATATACTTCGGTCGGATCGAGGTGGCGAATACTTCAACCAAGATTTTCAAGATTATCTAAAAGAGAATGAGATTATTTTATAATAGACAACTCTTGAAAGGAGAAATTGCACCTTATTGGATGTGGTGCAATTCATGATAAGCTATATAGACCTTCCACCTTTCTTTATAGGGTTATGCCCTATAAACTACTATTTATCTTTTAAATAGAATTCCGTCAAAATTTGTTGATAAGACTCCATATGTGATATAAAATATTAAGAGACCAATTTTATCATACTTAAAATATTTGAGATGTGATGTTTATATAAAGTGTATCTAATAACCGCTAAGAGCTAAGTTAGATAAATATAAGTTTGTGGGATATCCAGAAGAAAATATTGGATATTGTTTATATCATCTTGTTGAGCAAAATTGTTTGTCTCAAAATATGTTACCTCTCTAAAGAAATAATTTGTTTTTGAAAGGAGTAATCGAAGGAAAATAGAACTTGAAAAAGTTCAAGAACCACAAACTAACATCCAAAATTCTAAAGCTATAACATTGGGTTTTTGGCCTAAAGCTTAAGAAATATAAGAACGTTATGGATCTAGTAGGACATTTCATGCACCAATAAGATATGGACTTCTTATGACAGCTAAAAATAATGAGTTACTTATACTTGATGAGCCTACCAATTACATGGAACTAATATCTGATACTGATTTTAAGAAATGGTTTCAGGGCATAAAATCTAAAATGAATCTCATGTATAACAATTAGGTATGGACCTTGGATGACCCATTTAAAGGGATACAACCCAATGGATGTTAGTGGGTTTTTTAGATAAAGATTGACATGGATGGCAATGTACAAATATACAAAGCTAGATTAGTTGTCAAATGTCATAAACAAAAATAAATAGGTCAAATTTGATGAAACCTTCTTGTTAGTAACTATGTTAAAACCTATAAGGATTTTGCTTGCTATAGTTGAATACCATGATTATGACATTTGGTAAATGGATGCAAAAATTTTATTTCTAAATAGGAATCTTCAAGAAGATGTGTATATGGCACAACTTGAAAGTTTTGAATCTAAGAAATATGCCAATAAAGTATGTATGGAAGTAGAGATTTTATGAGAATTGTATAAATAACGGTTAGATTTGGAGTTGTGTGTGTATGATTTTATATGCCAAGTAAACATGAAGCTTAATTGTTGTGGCATTTGAGGTAAGATTGTGATGTATATATGTTCTAGTGTTGTTATGGAAATTGTGTATTTGTACAAAATTTTAAGTTATTGGTTTATGAAAGTTTAATTGTTATGATTAAGAGAATTGAAGTAGAGTTATTGGTTAAGTATATGATTGTCATGTATGGAAGTTTAAAATTTTATAAATAGTAAGTGGAATTGTTGAATTGAATTTTTTATCGTATCTTGGACAATGAAAGTAATATGCTTGAAAAATTACTTGGTGGAATTATGATAAAATTGTGAATTTTGTAAAAAAAAAAATATTCAAATAACTAGTTTAGTAAATTTTGAGAACAAAATGGAATGTGATCTTAGTTGTTTGGTTGAATGATGATGTGTTGGTATTTTGTATGCATAATATTGAATGAGAAAAAAATGAGATTGAATTATTATCTGAAATTTAAAGTTTAAGAATACATGTTGGAAATATGTATGCCAAGTAAATTCATTTTGTATTAGGCTAAGTTGTTAGCTAGTTGGTTTTGAAAATGGGTTAAGTGGGATGCAATGGTTCTATGTTTAAATATAAATAGGTAATGTGAAATAAATTAGATTGATATATGTTGGTATGAAAATGCGGAATTTAATGTGTTTAAGCATAATTAGAAAGTTTAAGAATACGAAAAATTATATATCCGAAAGTTAAAATATGTTATGGAATGTAATCAATGATGGTAATATGTGGATATTAATTATTAGTTTGTGATGTGTTGGATTTTTTTATTGGGATTTATGGAAACTTATATAGTTAAATGATAAATAAATGGTATAAGCATTAATGGTTATTGTTTGAGAGTTGTAAGAGAAATATTTTAAGTGAAATTTGATTTATAAGGAACTTGTACAATAAGAGTTTAAGGTAAAGGTCACTCCTTTTGATTTTTTTAATTATTTAAAATGTTTTTTAATTATTAGTTTTTCAATACAGATTTATATGTGTTGTGTAAATCTACTTGTCTTAAGAATTTATGCCTATGAGACAGTAAAATTTATGTGTGAAATGTAAATGACCATAATGGTTGTAATATATGTGTGTGTGTGTCTTATGAATGATCATTATGGTGTTAACCAATAGATAAATGCATTTGACTGCAACAACGATTATACATATATAATTGTGAACAACCACAATGACAATGATGGGTCTAGTAGATATAATTATGAATGACAATATAACTCAAATGTAATTATAGACAACCATAACAATAGTAATCAATATATAAATTATAATCAACCACAATGATGGAACCTAAATATAGTAAAAAGTAAATAAATCAACAGTAACATCAGAGATTGAAAAATAATTTGATACTTAGTCAATCATGTGAACGATGACTAACATTATAAATAGGATATTTAGTCACCATGTGGACGGTGATAAGGTTATGGATAAGATACTTAGTCAGCTATCTGGTTAATGACTAAGGTTATGGATATGATACTAATCAATCGTGTGGATAGAGACTAAGATGATTGTTTTGGAAACATAGTTAGCTGTCTGGACAGATACTATAAATACAGATATATAGATAAGTTTGCTGGTTGGACAGGGGCTATTGTTAAAATAAATTATGCCTACAAGGCAAGGAATAAATGTTAAATGGAAAATATATTTACAAGGTGAGAAAAAATGATATGAAAAGAAATATTAATTCATGATAGGAATTTAATAAATTGCAAAGTAAATGGACTATAATGACAGAGTGTAATGTATGAAATTAGATTGATTGTTATGGCAGAATTTAATACATAGAATGGAAATTAATTATAATGGTAAGAATTTAAATTAAATTAACTGCTATGACATAATTTAATATGAAAAAATTAATTTAGTCTCAATAGCAGCCCTAAATAAAAGAAATATTTAAAATGAAAAAAAAAACCTTGATGGTGTCAAAATGGGCATAAGAACTTTCTAAGATGAAAAAATATATTTGAATATGCCAAAACAATGGATATAAAAGATATATGAGACTTGAAATATTTGATTTAGCCAAAAACTTGGTTATAATTAAATAATATATATATATAGCCAAATGGCAAGTGTACTCAAGACAAAGAATATTTTCATGCAAAGTAGAGAATAATTTATAATTAAAATAAGGATTACATAAATGACATTGAAGGATTAATAGAGAAATCTCTATGATGATTGTTTAAGGAGATCATTATATGAAAACATGTAGATTTTGTATGGAGATTTCATTTGGAGATATAGAGATTTAGGTGGAGATATAAAAATTTTATTTTAAAGATATGGAGAAAAGCAATATCATAAAGAAAAATGTGTAGAGACTAATCAGAAAGATAATTTTGCTTTTATTGAAAAATTTAAAATATTTTATTATAGAAGTAGAGGTATAATTCTTGAAGATTATCTAATCTTTGGCAGGGTATTGTGGGGTGAGCTAATATCTTTACCTTTTTGTTCAATTTGAATTTCCTTTTTTAAAAACTATTAAAGGTAACCCCAGGCGATGAATCCCTAGGCGATAAACCTTTCTATCTCCTTTTTTAAGGCATTACAATCCTTAACATCTTGGTTGTTTTTGTGAAAAAAATTATTGGGGTTTTGTTTCCTTATATTTCTCTTCATGAGATGAGGTTATTACACAAATTCTTTTTCTTTAATAACAATCAATACCTCAGTTCGTATGGTGGCTAGAGGTGTGGTCCTATGCTCAATGAATGCTATTTGATCACTAATGAATCCTTTTAGGTTCCTTTTAGATGTTCTAAACTTTTAAAAAAATTGATGGTGCTTAGGAGATTTTATTTTTGTTGAAATTTATCCTTGTCTTATCACATTTGTTTTTATACTCAAATGTGGTTTTCATTGCCTGTTTTACTTTGAGAAGAGTTCGATCAAGAAAAGTGTATAATTGTTTCCATAAAGAATAGTTATAGACCACACTAATTAGGTTCTCAGTGGAAATAGGTTCAAGAAAACCTTTCAAATTAAGCATCTCCTTGTTAAACCTTTTGAAATATGCTTTGGTGCTCTCATCTTATCATTATGTGATGGTGAATAACTCAATTGGGCTCTTTTTTGTTGGTATTCTGACATTAAAGCAAGAGATGAGTTTGGTGTTAGGATTATGAAAGTTAAGAATAGATTCAGGCTTCAGGATATAGTAGCATACCAAAGTAGATCCACGAAATGTTGCATATAGCATTGTTGTCTTGTGTCACAAACTTCAAGCTACTTCATACATTTTATATGTGTTTTTTAGGTCTATAAATCCATCATCGTTATCTAAGTTTTCCTTTATAAACATGCAATCTTTGAAGAGACGAGATTGTAACACTTAATTATAAAGTAAAGAATATTCCACTTGGTTGGAGTGGTATTCATTATCATAAGCTTGTATCATTATTGATCTTATCTCACTTTGAGGTCTTTTTTGATGAGGTGTATGCGAGTAAGATTTAGAGGAAGATCGATGGAGATAGCCACTTATATGGCTTGGACCTGCTAAAGCTCTACTTTTTTTTTATCTTTGGAGTTCAAGTTTGGAGCGTCTAGTTTGAGCAAGTTATTCTAAGTTGCTCTTTTAAGAAACCAGAGTTGTCAACGTGTATTTGATGGTACGTGTAATGACGCTTGTTGTTGTATCATCTGTTGAGGGAGTGGTAAAGTTCAAAACTATTGATGTGTAGATAGAATAAATTCCATAAACATTTTCATTTTATGGGTGATTTTTTGGAGATTTGGAAGAGCTAATGTACTTATGGTGGAGAGGTTGGTTACTTTCTCATGCCTTGCTATTTATGAGTCATGACCATGAAATGAATTTTTTCATATATGAAAAATAGGAATGAAGTAGATATTGGTCAAGTTCCCACAGATAGTGTCACTCATCAAATCGAAAAACCTTCAAGTTGAATTTGGGCCTTTCCAAGGCTGGTGCAATGGGTTTCGAAGAAATTTGTATTAAGTTAGGTAAGACTTATGGTTTTTGAACTTCTATAAAAACAAGTCCTCTATTCAGATAAGAGATCCTTCAATGCTTAAGTTAGTAAACCATAAAAGGAAAATAATGTATAACAAAAAGGACAAGAACAAAGAGCATAAAAGAGTATTGTGATTGTCATGTGGAGAATGTATGTTGTGATTATCTTGTGTTATGTTATTGTTTGGCCTATTGTTTATTGTTATTGCTAAGCAACCTAAGGTATTTATACACCACAATCAATTGAAATTACTCCATGGAGAGCAAAGTTGCAGTTATACCGTACAAGATTAATAATGAAGAATAATTACCTTTATCACATAAGTAACTTATAAAATGTGTTGTCGAGTAGAGATGTCGCACTGTACAGATAAGCATTCCATTGACCAGCGACGATAACTATTGGTGAGACGGGTAGATGTGTCATAGCCATTATCGAGATAGGCAGACATTTGTGTTGACAGTTTGTACATCTCTACAATGAAGAATTAGGTGTGTCAAGTGATTGCATAGCTATGTTCTAATGAAGCGATGCCTATAACTTCTACAAATGCATGACACATGAGCTTAGCATATTTTCTCTTTTTTCCTTTTTTCCCTTTCTCCTTTGCTTGTTCTTTCCCTTGCTTGTTCTTTGGTCAATTAGATTTTATGGACTAAATTGAAGAATTATTGAAGAATCCAGGACTAAAGTTGAGAAAAGAAAGGAAAAGTTAATTGGTGTGTGTAATACATGCGCTAGCATGTGGACAAGCATCTGTTGCTTGTGGCAGCACATGCAACTTCCACGAATGATGTCTTTCCTTAGTTTTGTTGGATTTGTCTTATCAAGTGACACTCTAATAACTTCTTTCTCCTCCCTTGAATTGTGAGGTAGTTTCTTATTGTCCTAACTTTTTTTTCTTGGGTGGTTTTGTTTTTCTAGTTAACCTTTTTTTATTGACCGGTTTGCTTTTGTTGTCTTTTTTTTTATATGTTTTTGTAACCGTTAATACCAATGTTATTAAACCCGGACCGGCCCGGCTGGTCGACCCAGGGCCTGGACCGGTCCGAGCAACACAAAAGACAGGTGCAAGAAAAAAACCGGCCAGACCCGGTCTGACCTGGGTGACCCGGCCTAACCCGAGTGAGACCCGGAATATATATACTAACTCACCTGTCGGGAAATTTAGGAAAGCGAAAGGAAAGCTAAATTTTTACCCTAATTTCTTTCTTTGCATTTCGAACAATCAAATTTTATTCTTCTGCTAATCTCTTTCTAACCCCTTACTGGATCTTGTCAAACTTTGCAACCTGCACCAGTGAAGAGAAGCTCAATTACACTACTACAAGCCAGGTGCTTCCTCTTTCTGCTTCACAGTGTTTAATTTTGGGTTTAATTGTGCTGGCAATAATCCACCATTTCTGCTATTGCCATTTCTCTTGTTTTATAATTTTATTACCGACTTGATTTTTTTGCAATATTACAGTTGCTAAATTGAGTTAATTTAACATATTCACATCCCATCTCTCTATTTTAATTTTTCTTTTCTACACTGACATGTAAAGTGAATCGAAAGGAATTGTGGTTATATTTGCATGGATTTCGATTCATGAGAAACATTTGAACAGTTACTTGGATTTGTATTCCTCTCTTGGTTGGAATTCCCTTGTTTCTCATGCCGATTTCCTCTCCGCGTAAGTCTTTTTTTTTCCTTTCCTTTGCCACTCGCTGTTTGGTTCCTAAGAATTTTCTTTTAATTATTTTTTTGTTAGTGTCTTGCCGATTATCCAGTGAAAAAATTAGCTCAAGTTTGTTGATTTTTATTGAAATAAATACTTAAATAATGTCATTTTTCTTGTTGTTGCAATACTTGAAAGTTTTAAGTAGCCAAAAAGAGCATTCAGGGTCTCCTAATCAAATTAATGATGTATAATTATGTGCGGATTCTAGCTTTTATTAGTGAAACTTGATTCAATCTTCGAAATAAGAAAAGGGAAAATCAAACATAAGCCCTTCCATTGAACAAATAACAGTATAGGAGGTAGAATTTTTTTATTTTTTTTCCCTGTATTAAAGAAGTACCTGGTTGACAAACATATAGAAGGAAACCCGAAGGAAACGTTAGGAGGCAATCTAAGCAAGATCTTTGGCCCTTGACAAATGTAGGTGGGGCCGGGACATCTTTTAATGCTGTCAGTGTCAATTAAGTAAATAATATTCCATCACAGTCCTGGTTAGGCTCAACTGTAGAATCCTCTGTAGGGTATTTCGCCCAGGTGAAGTTTTCTTGGAAAAAAAACACAACCGTACTAAGATCATTACACTCACAAAAAGAAACAAATTTGACTTGACATTCTGTGTCGATCGTTAAAACTCATAGCTTGTATCTCGTCATTGAACTTCACGGTGGCCCACTGAATACCATGGAACTTTTTGTAAGCTATCAAATTTGCACACGGGAAGAGACATAGTTTCACGATAACGTTCAGATTTCTCTAGAATAAACAATAAAGCACGAAACACGAATGGAAGAAGCTAGCTAGATTCATTAAAGACATTGTTTTCGTTTACAATGAGGGAGAAAAATGGCACTTTGTGCAAATTTAAAGGAAATAGAACACATTTCGGGCTCTCTTTCGAATCCTCTGCCGGTGAAGACATTCAACTCTCTTAATGCATTAATAGAGCCCGATGTTGTCAAAAAGCAGCCACAGTGACCAGAACTCCCTCTACCAGAAGGAAAAAAAAGATGCAGAAGGCTTAATTAAACTTATTGACTCTATCATATTCAAGAAATTAGATAGATTTTAAGGTAGGCAATTCCATTATTACATAAGTTAGTATAATCAATTTGTCATTATATATATATATAACTATGATAGTAATAATTATAATAATAATAATAATGAAAATATAGTATATAGTATATAGTACCGCAAAAAAAATAGTTTGTATATGATTAATAATCCCAAATGGAGTCATGCTCATGCTCCATTTCACCCCACTCATCACTGAGTTCGACATCAATATCATCACCCATAGCCATGGGCTCATCCAACAGAAGAGCCCCAGCTAACTCCATCCACATTTTTGGTGAGTCCAGTGGCGCCTCATTTATAGCTTGAATTTGGCTTGGTGACAACCCAACCCTAACAGGACCTAAACTGCCGCCGCCGCCACTAGAGCTACCACTACCCTCTGAACATTTTATCGGTCTCCGAAACAGCAAAGCCGCCTCTTGTGCTGCCATTTGCACATCCTCAGTGCTAGAGCTCGCCGGCCGGGGCAAACTATCCACCATTTCTGGAAAATTTAGTTGAGCCCCACGTCCTCTAAGGTGTAATGCTGCCACATCATATGCCGCCGCGGCCATTTCAGGCATCTCATAACTCCCAAGCCAAATTCTTGTCTTCTTACCAGGCTCCCGGATTTCGGACACCCATTTTCCCCATTTTCGCTGTCGTACACCTCGATATCTTGGCGGACTAATCCCCAGATGGCCGTCCCTGGTTCTTCCTTCCATTGTAGCAAGTAGAAGGAAGGTTTTCTCTACTGATGAATGGTATTCCGGCAATGTACTAGTACAAATTAATGACTGTGTAGAACTATGACAGCCGAGAGAGTGTGACACAAGAGTGTGTGCTAATCTATAAATAGATGTGGCACATCAATCGAATGATTTGGATGGGAGGAGGAGGAGGGAGTTTCCTAGTAGTTACGTTTAAGTGCGGGAGATGCTGGCAATGCGTTGCATGTGCTGGGGTTTTGAATGAATGACAAATTCATACCTTGCGATGCATTGTTCCATTTTATAATATTATCATGGTCAGCCTAGAACAACTACTCACATATTCATAAAATATAATGAAAAAAAAACTACTACGTTCTTAAAAAGACATGGTCTGTGTAATTAAGATAAAATTATAAATATTGGTATTATTTCTTCAATGGTGTGTGGAGCTTCTATTTGTGTCAAGATTTTTTTTCCTTCTTAATATGGATAATTTTGTTTTTTATTAACATGGATGTCCGGGTCAACTTACACGCATCTCGACTAATTTCACCGGTTTTGAAATTAACAACTATATAAATCTCTAGTAACTATTATATAAATAACTATATCACTCGAATATAAAATTATAAAAAAAATAAACTTTTTAATCCTAAATTTTTATCAAGTCTCTTCATCTAAATGGTTTGTTAATATGGATAATTAATAGAAACTGTTATAGCCTAGCTAGGCTAGAAGCATTTCATATTGTACGTAATTTGTCCTTCCATGTTAAGTCTATCAGCACTAAAAAGGAATGGAATTTTTAGAGCAGTGCCAGCCTCCTAATTTTTCTTTTTTAGCCAGCTGACACTTTCTCATGTGAATTCTACTACTATTTGAATTTATTACATCTGACAAATCATTCATGAGCAGGTGGTTCGTGAAATTTGCAATTTGCTGCTATATAATTTTTCTAAATAATTAGAAAAATTAAGATCAAGTTTATAATCATTTAATTATTAAAA
>Ga0325404_1004864_pt1 | contig 14227 bp, 11 predicted proteins | sample PopdelMetagenome_18_FD_205664 | JGI IMG/M metagenome (GOLD analysis project Ga0325404, IMG submission 205664) | Populus deltoides microbial communities from Bellville, Georgia, United States - Xylem-Control-R1 | ecosystem: Host-associated > Plants > Phyllosphere > Stem > Wood/Secondary xylem... | reverse complement strand
TTTTAAACTTAACTTTCAAATTGTTTTCATTTAAAAACTTCCTAAAATATAATAAAACCCTCAATAACCCCATATCCAATATCTAAACACCCTCTAATTATTATATAAAATAAAAATTTAACTAATAAAAAATATTTTAGGCTTCAATCTACTTCTTACAACATAATTAACGGAAAAAATCACCTAAATTGAACTTCTATCTCTAAAAAAAATTTATTAACACAAAAATTAATCTTTTATGGTTGGTCAGAATGTGATAAATCAAAATTTTTAAACCAAAATTTTTCTCTCTTCTTTATTTTTTTTTTCCAATGATTTTCTCTCTCCCTTCTCAAGGATTGAAATGTGATGAGAATAAAGTACAAGGGCTAAAACATAAAACCATAAAATTACAGGGTCCAAATATATAAAAATAAAAAAGAAATGCATTGGTCCTCTGCAATGCTGTCCACAGTAACTGAGTGTAGGAAAAATAATAAGATGCACGTTAAAAGACATAGATAAATTAGTTTATTTTATAATATGATATGTTTTTATGGAATGCAATTTGGCAATGGCCAGGTCCCCAGAGGAAAGCTTTCTTATGGCTCATGAACAATGATAAGCTCTTAACGAATGATCAAAGAAGCAGAAGAAAGCTTTCAATGGAGGCCAATTGTACTTTGTGTTTGTCCGAGTTCGCGTCAACCATTCACGAGCTACGAGATAAATTCTTACGGAAAAAGAATTCTGGGATAAATTCTTCAATGTAGAATCCGAGGATTGCTTTCAATGGTCAGGCTATTTTTTTTTTTTTTTTGTGATGCTTGCTGGTTTTTATGGAGATGGTGCAATGATAAGGTGTTTGATCCCCGCGCAGTTCCATATTAATCAGAATCATATGGTTCGTCTTATCTGCAAGACTGCAAGTCTGCAACTACACCGCAGAAATCGAAGTCAGCATGGAAGGGGGATTTCAATGCCCTTTTTTGTAGAGCTGTTACCGAGGCTTATGAGGAGATTCAGTGGGAAGATTCGTAGCTGGGTTTGCTGCTGGAATTGGTACCTGTAATGCTCATAAGGCCGAGCTTTGGGCTGTCAGGTACGGTTTGGACCTGACTGGGAGTTTGGGGGCAAGATTTCTAAACTTAAAGGTTGATAGTCAAGTGCTTAAGCTTGTTCTATTCAAGGATCAAGTGGATCTGAGCCAAATCCGTGCTCGGCCCTTGGGCCCTTGTGTAAGAAAAAGAAAAAAAAAAGGGTGTTGAGGTACCCTTGTATTACCGTTGTAGAATTCCCACGTTGCCTTCTCAGATTTACTGTTCCAGGTAATCCAACACAGTCAAATTCAGCACCAATCTGAATCCCTAGTAATCCAACGCAGCCACCGTGGAGATTTACTGTTCCTGCAAATGATCTGTTGTCAGTTCTGATAGCTAGGAATAGGAAAAAGAAAAGACAGGAACTGGCCATGGAAAAAAAAGGTGATGTGTAGGCTGGATATCCAAAACGATGGATTGAGGTGTAAAGCGAACACCCTATCCCGCGAAAAAAGATTTAAGTCGAAATGGATTCCAAAGTTGAGTAACAAAAAGAGAATGGCATTTGGGTAGAAGGTGATGATGATAGGCAACCCAACAAATCTTTTATTTGGTTGATCGCAGAATCATCTCTGGTGTTTCCTTTGAACTGGACATCATAAACGCGTGAAATAAAGTTTCACGCAAAATAAGTTTTGTTGTTATTCATTTGTTTACTATAGAAAAAGAAGAAGAAAACAAAGAACATGTCATATTTTAAATTGGCTTTAATCACAGCAAACGGCATCGCATCCAAAACAATCCTATCAACTAGTAAAAGAGAATCTTATCGTCTAATTAATGGCCATTACCGAACCAGTTACCTCTGCATGGGAAGACAATGAGAATCTCTCCATCCTCCACTGATCCTGGCGAATCCTGCTCCTGATTGTGATTGTCTTCAGTAAGAACATTGGCCGGAGCAGCAACATCAGCTCTTGCTGAGCTGAAAAGAAACAAAATTTCTGCTTGCAGTGGAACATCAAATAAATGATTGATGTGGTCCTGTGGATGACTTGGAGATATCCCATTAATACATGCTACTGCGTTTTAAAAAGAGAAGAAAAGAGACAGTGGAGGGTTTCTATATAAAAAAACAAAGATTTGTATTGTTAAATGGTATTTTTGAGGGAAATTACTATGCAAATCAGAAGGTATTTCCTTGTTTTTGATTAGTTTTTAGCAATTAAATTCTATTTGTAATTCAAATCAATTAAATTATCTGCGGAGCAGCAGAATCCCAACACAAAACAAAACAAAAGTATATTGTATAACTTTCGACTCAAATTGAAAGCTATTAAGTTAAAAGAAACAGTCGTTAATCACACGGGATTAGATTAAAACCCAGGAAACACAAATCTGTAACAGTTAACAAAAACCCAGATCCCCGGCCATTCAAGAAAAAGTAAAAATTATGAGAAACTATTCAGCAAAAATTAGAAAGACAAAAACAAAAGCAAGGCTAGAAATAATCTGATGGGCTTTTCAATCTTTAGATCCAAAACCCTTTACTGTAATGGAGTAATGAAAACTTGTTTCAAGAGAAAATGAGAATTTTAATGTGGTAACAAACAGAGAAATATCATTGTTTTGTGTGTATATATAAATACAACGACACAATCCAAATTCAAGATGTATAATATAAGTCAGGGTCAAAGTTTATTGTTATCTTGCAAAAGAAAAGAAATAATGTGGAATATAGTGATTAAGAGCTGAGAGGTTAAAGGCAACGGTCATAAATTGATTCAGATTTTAATATGTGTTTTGGTTAATCTGGGTTTTTGATCATGTTGTAAATTAATTTTGATTTTTAAATGGATAAGGTTGTATATTCTTTTTTTATTTTTTTAAGCTCATATTAGTTTAAGTTTTCAAATACAAAATAAGATAAATTATTTATTCCAGTTTAAAATACACCAATCACAAAATAATATAATTTTTTATTCAATCCAGTCCAATTCATCAATTTAATATTGTCCAACATATCAAATATTATCTTATTATATTAATTATTGTTATTGTTATTATTTTCATTTTAAAACTAGTTAACTAAAATTTATGGTAACATAGATTCATATTTATTAAAAAAAAAAACTATTAGATATGGACTATTCGATTCATATTTATTAAATTATTGGCGGTTATTGTGTCCTTTCAGCCTCAGGTATCGAACCATTTCTTAACCGGCAAAACATGTGCGAATCCCTGGATAAACATTAAGAGATGGTGAGAAACGGAGAGTCGCACCACTCTTGTGTCTCACAACTCACATACAGAAGTTTGTCTCCCTCCCGAACTCCCCCTCCTACAATTCCTCTCGGATTCATCTTGACAAAACCCTTAAAACCAACAAAAAGTACTCTCAAAGTCATATAATTTGGTTTCAAGAATCAAGCAAGAAATTCTTGAACCTTGTTTGACCAAACAGTGCTGCTTCTCCATCAAGACAAGACTGCATTAACAACCCCAATATTTTTACATCAAGTTATTTGAGTTTTCTAGTGGTGGGAGTACTTCAAGCCTTCATTCTGATAGTCTTGACAATATGGACGTCGACAATTCCTTTCTTGAACAAGAAGTTAGGAGTACCGCTGCTAAACGTAGCAGTGTCTCCTTGAATGATTGTGACAGTAATGGTCATAGCTTTTTGAAGAAGAAACCGAAACAAGAGAGAGATTTAGGTTTCGCTGTGCCTGATCGTGGGTGTCTTGCTCCTGTTCCTCTTAGAACGGCACCCCCACCATTAACATACAATGATCATCAAGAAGGCCATGTCGGTGCTGGTAACAACAACAAGAACAACAATAACAAGGATAATCAAGTGGCTGCTGTTCCGGTTGTACGTGGTTGTAAGCAGTTTTGGAAGGCAGGGGATTATGATCAGGGAGGCAGCGTTGCTGACTCATCTGCTGATCATTCTGGTGGTTCTATAGTCCATGCTACTCTAATTAATTTGTGGCTTAGTTTTGCTTGTTTTGTTTGCAATATTTGTGAGCATGTCATTCTAGTTGTGTTATTGTTTGTAATAGCTACTTAATTACTGTTTACAAGAACAGTGGGCATGCAATGCCCTTTTTAGTTTGTTTTTTGAGTTCTTTCATAATTCGTTGGCATTGGAAAGTCACTTCCTTTACGTCCATTTTATAGAGGCCACAAAATTAAGAGATATGCATTTTGTACTGCTATATTTTCTAATCAATGTATTGATATCCGTATAGTTGGCATGGATCATGTCAGGGTGCACCCCAAGTTCTTGCATTCAAACGCAACCAGCCATAAATGGGCACTGGGAGGTAATTAGTGGTCGTTGAATTGTACTAATATCTATGTGTGTGTATGTTTTCTTAGCTCGAATAGGTGAGTTTTATTCACTTGGGTTCTTATTTGCAGCTTTTGCTGAACTCCTAGACAATGCTGTAGATGAGGTATTTGTTGCTCTTGCATAGTTTCAACGAAAATTTTCTTTTCGTTTCTTTTTCTTGACTGCTGACGATTTTGTTTAGGTTGGTTATGGAGCTTCTTGTGTAAGCATAGATGTTCTGAATAACAGCAAAGATTTCTCTAAGATGTTGCTAGTTGAAGGTATGTATCTCTATAATTGTTCTGTGCTGATATCTTGTCAGTTCTGTATTTGACGGGCTTGGTGCACACCAAGTAGTAATGAATTCGGATGCAAACCCCCCTAAGAATTTCTGAAATAAAAGAGTTATTCCTGTTAAGAAGCTCAACTACTCAAGGCCCTTCAAGTGAAAAAGAAAAAAATTGAAGTTCCAATTGAGTATTTTGTACAGATTCCAGAGCACACAAGAAAGGGCTTGTCGTTGTGCGATGAATTAATGAGGAAATATTACACATGCCTATTTATTGTGTGACTGGTTTCCAATCTTTGCGTATGTTGATTACAGATAACGGTGGTGGGATGACTCCTGACAGGATGCGGGCATGCATGTCTCTTGGATACTCTGCCAAAAGCAAAATGGCTAATACTATTGGTCAATGTAAGCCATTTAATCAAATAATAAGCTCTTACTGAAACTCTGGAATATGCCATTTAATCAAACTTTTGTTTTATATTATTCAGATGGAAATGGCTTCAAAACTAGTACAATGAGGCTTGGGGCAGATGTGATTGTGTTTTCTCGCTGTCGGGGGAAGGATGGAAACAGGTTTTTTCATAACAATTCATTTCGATCATTGACATGCTTGTTTGATGTGCCGATATAACAATTCTGGCTTGCTAATGTCAATTTTCACCTCGAACAGAAACAAAATTTTTCACTCTGTATATTGGTCATGGGCCATTCAGCGACCGATAATGCAATTTTCTTTCTTTGTAGTGTAACACAAAGTATCGGACTGCTGTCCTACACATTTTTAACAGCCACTGGAAAGGAAGATATAGTGGTTCCAATGGTAAGACCTTGATGCTTGAACCAGATATGAGATGATTATACAATTGGAGAAGTTTGTTATTTGAGGAATTAAGTAAATTGTTGGTCAGCAGACAACACTCTTGGAATTCTCTTTTGATCAATTAAAAAGAATGAAAGTAGGGAAGGATCCGTGTGGTGAAGAAATGATGGAATGTTATTCAGATAGGAGATATAAGAGATTGAGAAAAAGTAATGGACAGCCAATGTTATCCTTTAGTGTCTAACCATAATTAAAATTTCCACTGGGCATTTTGTTTTGGACATAGTTTTTGTCATGCATGTTTTACGATTAATTTGTCATACTTTTCTCCTGAAAAAAATTAACATTTTCCTGTTGAAATTTCAAGATTGACTTTGAGAAAGGAGGACGTGGCTGGAACAAGAAAATACGCTCTTCTTCAAATGATTGGGATATGAATTTAAAAACCATATCGCGGTGGTCGCCATTTGCAAGTGAGGAAGAACTTCTGCAGCAGGTAAGTTTCATGTTAAATCCTTCTCTTGTTTGTACCCGTCTAAGGCTTGATGGAGACTATGTCATATTTCTCCATTCAGCGCTACTTTTCATTCACTTGCTCTTTTCATTCTCACAAACATGAATTTATTTGAAAAGGGAAGAAGATTAAAGGGAAAAAAGGACCAATCATTATATGTAGTTTCCAAGCCAGATTGTGGACTTTTTTTCATGCACATTAACTTATTATATTGCATTTGAGATATTCCATCCAGAATTCGTAAGACAGGACAAAATAGCTTTAAGCATTTTCCAAAAGCTGGAGTGTATGCCCCCTAGGAATTTCTCAGGTTAGGACCTGAGAAGATCTTTCAAATACCATGCCAATGTTTGGGAAAATAGAGGTTAAAGATATATATTGGTCTTAAAATACTATCTTGTAGTCCTTGCTTGCTGATTTCCCCTGTATGGTTTCCTTGAACTGCATTTCATTTCATTCGCAAATAATTCAGCGTCCTTCGATGATCTACACAGATCATTTTGCTGCCATAGTCATTGTCGTCCTGGTATAAATGATAATTTAAAGCTCCTCACTGGCAAGGCATCTTTGCACAACCAGATGCAAGTGCAAACATACTATAAGTTATATTCCTATTTCATTGTATCCCATTCTATAATCGCATGCTATGTTATATTGTAGTTTAACTTCCTGAAAGATCAAGGAACACGCATCATCATCTACAATCTTTGGGAGGAAGAAGATGGGCATCTGGAATTGGATTTCTACACCGATGCACATGTATGCCTTCAGCATTGTTACTTTCTGGTCAAAATTTTCCCCATCTGGAATTAATCCAGATCTGAAAGTGGTTTCTAATGTGATATTTTTTGGTGGAAATTGGAAATCACAGGACATTCAAATTAGAGGAGACCATCGAGATGTTAATAATGTAGTAAAGGCAGCAAAATATCCGAACTCCAGACATTTTTTAACTTATCAACATTCATTAAGAGTACGTACAATATCTTTACTTAAATTTGAGATATTTGGATCTCCTTGTTCATAGACATTTTTCTGTTTCTATTTATTTACTTCAATTTTCTTGCTTGATTGTGTTATTCAGATGCTAGAACTGTATCTTTAAAATAAAGCCTTCTTGCCACTGTTTAATTGGTTTCCACCAAACGTTCTTTGTGATTTCCGTTGAAGAAATAATTTGAAGTATGATTTTCCATGACCAATTTGTTCAAGAACGGATCCACCCAAGAAAACCTGGGTTCAAGTGCAAAATAATTAGGGTTAGAAGCAACTTAAGCTACAATAAGTGATACGTGCACATGATTTTTTCATGACTCGTCATCTGCCTGCCTGCCTGCAATATCTAAGTGGATTATATATGGGTGGGAGGGGATCTGTATATCTTTCTTGGATCAAATTAGTAGGTTATGTTGTTTGTGGACTTTGATTGAGGTGACTGGGGTACATGCCGATTTTTCAGTCATCTCTTTTCGCTTGGAAGTTCAAGCTATGGCTAGTTATCTCTTTTTGTCAAGTTTTTATCGTTGAAACACAGAAAGAAAAACGTAACTTCTCTTTACTTTGAAAAAATCTTTATGTATTTCTATAATTGTTGCTGACTATGCTCTTTCGTTTCTTTCCATTTTTAGAGTTATGCATCAATTCTCTACCTAGAACTTCCACCAAGCTTCAGAATTATCTTGCGCGGGAAAGAAGTGGAACTCCATGACCTAGTGAAGGATATGATGCTAGAGCAGGATATTTCATACAAGCCTTTGAATGTTCTAGAGATAGTTCAAGAGAATAAGAATGTAACGCTAACAAACTCCTTGATTTCTTCGGTTTTTGTTGGTTTCCCTCCAGTGACCCGGTTTTTGTTTTGGCAGATGGCTGCAACCGGGAAAATTGGGTTTGTGAAGGATGCTGGCAATCATATTGACGTTCAGGGATTTAATGTTTATCACAAGAATCGACTTATCAAGGTTATATTTCTGCGCATTACATATCATTTTCCACTTGATTGAATCTGGCAATCAAGTTGGAAAGACCAAAGTCTTAATGCAACATTGCAATAACACTATGCTTTTTATATGCTGCGGATGAAAAAGAATCCATTCCTGCTACTGTTGGATATATGCTTGACCTGCTATTTGTAAAGAAAAGAATTGCATTGCTGAGCGACTATATATGCTAGCTTGAAGCATTAAGATAATCGCACTTGTTTTCTTACACAATATCTTGAACTAAGCTTCCACAAGATTTAGCTACGATTTGCATGGAATAAAATCCATGAATAGTATTTTTTTATGCTAATCTTGCGATTATGAGCTCCTTTCTGATTGGTTGTCCTTTTCCTTGCATCCTCACAGTATTGCCAGCACAAGCAAACAGAACAAAATTATTCATTTCAAGTGCTTGTATCATAATTGTTTCTAGGAATCTGTAATCATTCTAACTGTCATATTTTATCCAAACTCGTGTTCTTCAGCCTTTTTGGAGGGTGTGGAATGCTGCTGGAAGTGATGGTCGTGGGGTAATAGGTATTTTCTTAGTCTTGCGAAGTACTTAAGAATAATCTGCATTCCATCAACGAGTATATAGCTAATTCTCCGTCTCTCCGGGTGTGCTTTTTCGTTGGAACAGGTGTATTGGAAGCAAATTTTGTTGAGCCTGCTCATGATAAACAAGGTTTTGAGCGCACAAGTGTGCTTTCAAGATTAGAGGCAAAATTGATTAATCTGCAAAAGACTTACTGGTTTGTACTTCTCACTCGCTTTGCTTTCAGATATTTCCAAGTGATTGACATTTGAATTTTCAAAAAACTTTTTTTGTTGGCATTTAGGAGGACAAATTGCCATAAGATTGGCTATGCTGTGAGGAGGCAGTCTAAGTACCTTTCTTCAGACACAATACAATCAGCATGCAATAAAGACATACACTCTGCACGAACGAGTCAGAACGGACAGTGCTTCACTGATGGAAATAAAAGATCCTCACATGATAATGCAATTTATCAGAATGGACATGGCTCTGAAAGTCGACAGTCCAGAATGAAAAACGGATTGAATTCCTGCAAAATATCAGATGTCAATGATGCAAGCGAAGGTGTTAGACATAATGCACCCTTTGCTTCCAGGAAATCTCTGCACGACCCCATCAAACATAAAAGCACCCGCTTGTTAACCTCTCCTTCATATCCAAAGGTAAATTCTCCACATGCTTATTTTTATTTTTACCCAAGCCTTTTTGCATAAATATTTCTGTAATAACGTTTTTTTTTTTTTTTTTGATGTCTATGTCAACTTGCAGCCTATTGTCATCAGCGAGAATGGCCAAATTACCACCAATGGCAACGTGAAGACTTTATCCAACTCAAAAGCAGAGGATCGTGAATCAAGGTTCCTCTGGAAACAGAGCCTCCATTTTGTTCAGATTTTGGTTGTGCCATATACACGACTTCTAAATACTCTGTTTCTTGTTATTTGCATGTTGAATAGAATCTGTGGGACTGAGAATCATCTTCTGCAATATGAAAGGGACAAGTGCCGGAAACTTGAAAGCCAGGTATATGCTCCTAACTTAACTAATAAATTCAAATTATGCTGCGCTTGTTAATTTGTCAGGGTATGTTGTTTTGAAACAGTGAAATCAAAATTTTACTCACATCTGTTTTAAAACGATTACTCTCTTTAATTTTCCTCACTTTTTTGCTTAATTATCAGTCAAAACATCTTGGTTTTCTTTTAATATCCCCAATTTCTCATTCAAGCATTCTCAACGTGCATGGGAATTTTCATAGCAACAGTACTTTGAAAGTTTCCATTTTCAGAACTTGACTTCGTGGAGTTTCAGATGTTGATCGGAATTTTATGCCACTAACACTTTAATTTAAAAGATGTTGAATATTGATTGAGATAAGTAAGAAAAATATCGTATTCTTAGTTTTTTCATTATTGAAACTTGGAAGATTATATGAAATTAAAAGAGAACGTGCATTGAAAAAGAACAGAAGAAAACTCAGGGACAAAAATAATTAGTTTGATTTGATTTCCACACCATGGATCTATTCGATGTTCCCCCTTTCAATTTATCTATCTACTTCGTTCAGCTTCAAGAGAGAACAAATGAGCTTGAGGCAGAAAGAAAGAAAACAGAACTGTTGGAGAAAGAGTTTGAGTGTCTTGTAGTTATGATACAGGAAGAAAGGACCAGGCAGGCCGAACGAGAGGATGAATTAGTGAAGAAGATTAAGGTTTGGATGAGGAGTTTAATTCATACTAGTAGCTTGATTACCATAACACTATTTCATGATTCTTACAAGACCCTTTTCTCTTTATGGTTTGCTGCAGGGTGGATCCCAAGCTATCGAGGATCTAAGAGAGAGGGCGAGACAGCTAGAAGCCAAGGAGCTCCTAAGCCGCAAAATTGAAAAGAACTGCTACTAATTAAGCAGTATTCTTGGACGTCGTTTAGTTAATTAATTAATTTAGTTGTAAGTAGCAGAGGTTGTAAATTAGTAGCAGTACATATATGATATGATAATTATAAAAATAGTTGTGGTATGTGCATCAAGGCATATATGCCAGTAGGGAAAACTGTTGGGGCTCGATATTTGTGACATGTTACGTCGTCGGATTATGTCAAGTGCTAATGTGTTTTTCAATAGAACAAAAAAATCATCAACTCAGTTTAATATTAAAATAGTGATATATTAGATAATTTATTTTTTAAAATATTAATAAAATAACATATTTGATCAATTAAAATCAAGCCAAGTTAATATATAAAATTCATGAACAGTGAATTACAGTGTTTTGTGTTTTGGAGGTCCAGTAAAACCTGAAGGTGTTTTAGTTTCTTTTTAATTTAAAATTAATTTAATTTCTGCTGCTTTATTTTTGGGTTTATTGTAAATGTCTGTATAAAGATTCAAGCCCCTTACTGTGTCAAGGATAAATTTATCTGCCTCGTATTTGTTTCTTCTCTAACATAACGTTATGTATGATTACTGTCTTCTGTCAGTATGGGTTTGCATTCTGACATAAGTTGTTGTGATTTTACACGTAATACTGTTATGTTTTGTTTTGTTCTGCCATTGTTCTCTGTAAGCTTTAACACAAGTGCTTTCATTTCTAATTATTCAAGAGGGGGTGGCCGTGGGGTTCATTGATTTGCATATTTTTTCGATTTGATGGCATTAGCGATCCACCTGCATGCCCATTGCATTCTTTTGTTCCACTTTATTGAAATGATTTAGTGGTCGATGGATCTTTTACTTTTTATTAACCAATGGTCTCCTCAAAATCTTGATGATTTTTTGTTTGCCAAACTGGATTTCTTACTTGGATCTCACTAGGAAACATAACGTTTTTGTTTGATTTTTAATTAATTAAATATAAAAAGATAGAATTAAATAAAAAATTGATTTGAATTTACATAATAGATATATATATATATATATATGTAATCTTGAATAAGAGACGAGTCATCAAGTTAACCAGCCAAACTTTCATCTAAGATTATGATGTCAACTCTCGTTAATTTTTAATTAATTAAATATAAAAAGATAGAATTAAATAAAAAATAATATCGAATGATGAAATTAAAAAATAAAATAGACAAAAAAAATAATGTCAACTCTCGTTAAGTTTTTAAATTTATGACCCGGATTAGTATACTAGAAGTATTATATATTAAAAAATTATGAAGCTCAATCCCAACAAATCAAAAAAAAATAAACTAGAAAAACTAAAAAAAATTAAAATTTAAAACTGAAAAGAAAAACAACTATAGTAAAAGAATAAAAAATATAAAAAATGAAAATCAAATTAGAAAAATAATATATCATAATTAAAAATTAAAATTAAAAACCTAAAAAAAGTTTATAAAATAACTAAGGAAAAAATTAATAATAAAAAATAAGATCAAATTGAAAAAACGGTTACAATATTTCTAGTGCATCGTCCGTGGAATGTAACACCAATGAAACGCAATATTCTCAGATTCCAAGGGATATACTCACCTGTGAACAACCGGAGGCCCCTCGTGCCTCCATCCTGGAGGACCTTGATGTCCGGACGCAAAAAGAAGTTTTCCCTTGCGGAAAACTCCTTATAAAAGAACTGACCTCCCTCCAGGTAGGGTAGTCTTGGAGGACCCGGACCCGGACCCGGACCCGGACCCGGATAGAACTTTGGCCAGTCCCCACCATCTTAGATCAACCTAATGTTATCCCTCATCAGTAACAAATAATACATGTATTAATGGAAGCATGTTTTAAGAATTCACAGGACGCTTCGAACCGGGTTAGAGATTGCTTTATTAAAAAAAAAAAAAAAAATCTAAAAAACAAGAAGATTTTAGATTGATTGAGAATTAAACTTTATAATTTATTTTGATTTGTTTTATATGAGGTTATCTTCATTTCAAGATTTTGGTCACATATTTGGCTTGTTAATCTGGGTTGACTCGAGTTGTTTTTATGTCCTTTTTATAATTGATTCTTTTTTCAATTTTATCTTTTAACATCAGATTGATTGAGAATTGAGTTTTATAATTTGTTTCAATTTATTTTTTATTAGGTTATTCTGGTCTCGTGACTCATATCACGGTTTGGTATGTTAATCCAGGTTGATCGGGGTGATTTTTTGTTCTTTTTTTAATTAGATTTTCTTTCAATTTCATCATTTAACATTGAGTTTATTAGAAATTAAAATTTATAATTTATTTTGATTCATTTTCTATGAAATTATTATAATCTAGTGACCTGACATGCAGATTATGAGGTTAACTTGATTTGGTATGAATTGATTTAACATATCAGTCTCAATATTTATATATAAAAAAATTATCTTAAATATTTATTTTGAATCAAATTAAATTTTTATTAGTTATTTATGTTGTTTTTTAACTCACCAGAACAAACATGTCACATCAAATTAATTTTCAAATGGTTTAAATTTTCTTCTATTTTAATTTCTATTTTTTTTCCTACATTAAAAACAAATATCTGATCTGACACAAAAAAAAACATCTAGTACAATATACACAGTCCATGACTCCTTGATTTTCTGGGCTCTTTGTTTCTCAATAATTTAAAATCATAGATGGCAAGTGAATTGACTTTCTTGCTCCTGTCTATAGTCCATGACTCCGTGATTTTCTGGGCTCTTTGTTTTTCAATAATTTAAAATCATAGATGGCAAGTGAATTGACTTTCTTGCTCCTGTCTATAGTCCATGACTCACTGGTAACCAGTGGCGGAGCCAAAGTTTTTTAAATAAGAAGGTAAATTATTAACAAATACTATATTATATAGACATGTATTAGAAATCAATTCAAACATATATGGAAAATCATAGTGTGAAGGTTGACAAGGACCTTTTTGTAGATAAGCTCTTCAGATTGTATCCCTATCATTTACATGGTACTCATAAATTGGTTTTCTTAAGCCAGGGTCAACAAGGAGAGTGTCGGGGTTGATTTCAATATGACTTTTCTTTGAACTTGATTGAGTTACATAACTTGAAGCTTTGATTGACTTTTTATCCTCAATAGATTTACGCTTGAAATATTTGTTTAATAACATGCTAATTTAATATGAACCTGCTGGATTTTTTTATCATTAGTATCTACGTAATAATTAACACAACTACACAATAATTCATTCTCAAACAAAAGTCAGTTGAGTTGCACAATAATTTTAAATCTTTCATATAAAATTAATAGTAAAATACACGTCAATTCATCAAAATCAAAACCTATTTCAATTCATATCTATATGCATATAATAAGTATGTTGATTAAATTATACTTAATCATTTCTAGCCATTTAATTAAAGAACAATGCCTAGTGTATGTGTAAGAGGAACAATGCTTGAAAAACTTGTTTTCTACTTGATATTTTACTTACAAACAAATCATGTGAAAATATTAAATTTCAATAAACTACTCTGTCAATGCAAGAGATGTTAAGAATAGTGGTTTTGCATGAATATTAATTTATTTTTTTATAATAAAAAAAGAAACATTTAATTGATTAAATTAGCAAATTTAAACATTTATTTTGAACATATTTATAACAAAACCCCTAAATTATCATAAACCCTAATATTTTTAATAACTAATTATAAAAAAATAAAACTAAAATTAGACAATAAAATAAATAGAAAAGATAAATTTTTTTTACCTAAAGTATAAAGTAAAAGGCAAAAAAAATTTATCGATGAGAAATTTACATTCAGGAGAAGGAGAGGAAAGAACG
>Ga0325404_1004861_pt1 | contig 14234 bp, 4 predicted proteins | sample PopdelMetagenome_18_FD_205664 | JGI IMG/M metagenome (GOLD analysis project Ga0325404, IMG submission 205664) | Populus deltoides microbial communities from Bellville, Georgia, United States - Xylem-Control-R1 | ecosystem: Host-associated > Plants > Phyllosphere > Stem > Wood/Secondary xylem... | reverse complement strand
AGGATCTTAAATTCTTCCCCACTTATTAGATATGTCAATAATGGAGATTTGCTTAGTGCTTTACATGCAACTATAAGTCAACCGAAAGAACACCATTATTTTTTAAGTTTAAACAGTAGATGTGACTATGCCTTATTGCTCCACACACACTCCTCCATTCTCTTTCTCTCTGAAGAGACCATCTCAAATTGTGTCCCCCTTCTTCTTCTTCTTCTTCTTTTAATTTCTCCTTTTTTAACATGAATAAAATACATATTCTAAAACTAACCTAGTTTTCTATTAACATTTGAATCCCATTACTCAATCTTTTTCCTTAATTAGATCATGGATTTCACTTGAATCTTAGCCTTGTCTTGGACATTTTTATAGCACAATGTATTTAGCATGTACTTTGATGCCAATAAAGGTATTTTTTCCCCTTCTTCTTCTTCAATGAAATTGATGCTAGGAAGTTGGTGGATTACTTTGTACTAAAACCCATGTTGATCATGGAAGTTTTGACTCACATAAGTGCAGAAACATGATAATAAAAAAGCATAGGAGCGTGCGCTCATTCACACACATATAAATATAAAATCGGGTCCAGGAATAGAATGGAATCAATAAAAAAAAAATGTGGCCTTTTCTAGTTTCTAAAATGCTTCTTTCGTATCATCTCTTGCATTTTTCTTCCATGATTTTCTTAGTAGTTTGTCACACAAAATGGGTATCAAAAGTTAAACATTTCATACAACATAATCTTAATTTTTCCAACATGCTTGTTAAATCAAATGTCTTGACATTAGATAAACCCATTATGGGCCGTTGCCTAATGTTTTCCGGTCATGGCCTAATTTCTTTGACATATGATTTGAGTGTTTCACCGTTATTATATATAAAAAAAATGATTATGAAGCATTCTAACTAAAATAATAATAGAAATTAGATTTGAGATAGGTACCAAAAATAAAAATAAAAGGGATATTTTCTCTTGTATTTTTTATTTTAAAAGAATATAAATTCACTTCAAAACCATAATAAAAATAGATTTATTTTATGTTTTCATATCTCTGTTTCTTGAGCTAAATATATTTTTGTTCTTTGTGGTTATCCTTTTTTATCCTAGAACATTAATCAAACACATCTTAAACGGTTACGTGCAGATAACCTTCATTTATTTCAATTTGTTTTCATAAGAAGAAGAAGAGGAGGAGGAGATAATATCTACTCTTGAGATATAAATCCCATACATCTCAATAATCAAGAATGGAAAATTGACATGGTAAGGAACCAGAGAATGGATGGATGGAGTGCTAGAGATAGGGTTTTTTTTTTAATCCAAAAACCCTTGAATTGTATTCCATTAATATAAATCTTAGTGTCAGCAAGTAGGAATTGCAAAAGTGAAACCTGAAAATAGTACCCTTGCAAGGAAGTTCATCATCCACTCCGTCGAGAGCCATAATATTATTTTTTTTTTCCTGGAATTACATATATAATTTGTGGTGGCCACATTTTTTTGTGTGGTGAGAAATAGGAAAGCAAAAAACACAATCTCTTACAACTTGATTCAGTTTTTGTCCTTTCTATTGTATGGCATATTGTTGCTTCCTCTGGCAACTAGTACGATGTATATAGGACTTCTTCAATACCAAACTTTAGTTCAGAGAATCCAGATGTTAGGGGAAAATAAGATTTTTATTTTATTATAATTTCTTCTCTCACAATTCTAAACCACACACGAAGAAAACGGTGATTAAGACCAAATAGCTGAAGTAATTTAAAGTGGGAATTAATTAATTTTTTGAGGGCCATTTTCCATTAAAACTAACATTTCGTTCTTGCTTCAAAATCTTGAAGCAAAACCTAGAGGGAGGGATACCATCAACTGATGGTACAAATTGGCAAAAAAGCAAGCAAATGTTGGTGGAATATTAAGGGAGATTGAAGCATGTTGTCCTTAAAATGACACTCTTTTTCTATTTATGGCCAAAGAATCCATTCAAGGTGTTAGGTCAAATTTAATTGGGGCCTGCTTTAGTAGAGGGACATCATCGGCTCCCTTCATGTACATGGCATTGTTATGTCAAACCCACCATGGCACTATCCAACTAGTTGCTTCAATCACTTCACCTTAGTTGCCACCGATAACCCACCCACTTCAAACTATTTTGCACAAGTGAATGTTGTTTCGGCTTTTTTATTTTTATTTCTCATGTTATTATATAAAAACTATTAAAAATTACAGTGAAAGATCTCTTGAAAAACAGCTCGAAATGCAAAAACAAACACTTTATTCATAATATATATTTCGTTGACATATTTTATGGGTTTTTTTTTTTTTTTTTTTTGAGAATTCAACTCGGAACTTGGAGAAACCTAAGAAATGAGAGCATGATTTTCTTTTCTTTTTCTAATGACCAAGTTAGGCAAAGGAGAATCTCCAAAGACTACTATTTTAGGTTAACTCCCATGGCTTGAATCACCCAGGGGACCGTCTCAAGTGGCAACCGCTAGAGTGGTTGTTTTTGATACAATAATTGTCTCCCCATTTTGCTCGGCATCACCTATATATTGCTGATAAAAATATATAGTTTAATGAAATTTTCTAAATAATGATCCCAAGATTTGAACCTAGAAAATAAAAAATAAAAAACAAATTTCCTTAACAACAAAGTCAATCTCTTGAGATTTAATCCAGCAAAGCTAAGATAGTGATCATGATAACGTAAAAGAAAATTTACTTAACCACAATCAACAAAACCAGTCCCAAACCACAAATATTTGTTTTCCTTTCACTTTAACTCTGTTTTTTTTTTTTTTTAGCCTTTTCAAGCTCATTCTCTATAAAATAAGCAAACTAAAAAGTAACAAAAAAATGTCCCAAAAAAGTTAGAAGAAAGAATCAAATGTCCCTGCCCGAGTAACACCAGATTTGGCCTGGCTGGCCTCTGATTAATAATGGCACCGCCTCGGTCGGTCCCTCCGCTTGTTTTCAAAGAAGTGAAAGGGAAAAAATAGAATAAAAATTACAGCATGCATGCCTCTTGGGAACTTGAAAGAAGTTGGGCAGGGGTTATGCTGCATTTTAAATATTAACATCCTGACAAGCATAACCATTTATTGGCCTCATTTTCAAGAAACAATTAGAGAAGGGAAAGCTCAGACACTTGTGCAAACAACATAAAATCTCCCCCCTTTTAATTTAAGTTAGGACCATGTAATTAAGCACATCGAAATTAGCCACTAGTTAATTGCTTACCCTTTATTGCTTTCTGCCATTTTAGCTCGAGGACACCCCCCCATGCCCATGCCAAAACCTTACCACCGAACTTAATAGATGCTGACTACAAGGCTACTCATGCCCGAGTCCCTGTTACAAGTCATTATAGTTTGCTATTTCCATGACAGGAGAACCACTACACTTTTTAGTTTGTGTCACCTATAACTGGAAGATCTTTCTGATTCAAACAGGAACGGCAATTAATGTTTCTTTACTTTGTCTCTTTCCTTGTATGCCTATGTTGTATTTGCAATGATTCTGCTTAGCCATCCTCGCTACAAAAACTACTCGTTACAATGTACTTGGCTGTCAAAACGCGAGTACCTCTCTTAGGTTCCATGTTCTATATATGTTACATCTTTTCTTGCTAGCTCTCTGCCATATCTCATCAATGCTGCTAAGTAAACTCTCTGTTCTATTAATTAGGTAACGTGAGAAGTTTGGTTTGAGTTGCTTCGACCCCTTGCTTTGCCGCCCTAGAACATGTGTGTTTGACTTTGGATGTTTGGAGCTGTTTGTTTACGTTTTTTTTGTACGTTTCAAACTGTTGTTCGAAAGAAAATTAAGCAACCAAAATGATTCTCTCGATTTTAAACTGTAGTTTGAAATGAAATGAAAAAAAAAAAAACACATGGATGAACACGCTCGTAAGCTAGCACAGATAGGAATGCTATTTAGGCATTCGAAGTATATGGAGACGTATAAGAGAATTTGAGAAATACAGGTCGGACATGGATAGGTATATCAGGCATGAAGCTATGTTGGGATATGGGGTCACAAGTCCAGAGTCACATAAGAGAATGGTAGAAGAGAGAAGGGAAAAGAGGAAGAGAAATGAGTGGAGAGAGAGAGAGAGAGAGAGAGAGATTATTTAGTGGAGAAATCTGTTTTCACAGGGTAATTAGGCCCCTCAAAACAGATTTCTTCTTCCTTCATTATTTTTTTGTAAACTTAGTGTTGCTCCCAAATAAGAAAGCAGAGTAGACTATAGAGGGAGGACCTATGTCAGGTGGGGGCTTCGGCATTTTAAAAACAGAACAGGAAGTTATGGGTTTAATACAGGTCTAAGCACACTCTTGATACAAGACAAAATAAAGTGCCCTGCTGACACCAGCATAGACCATCCAAACAAAAAACTCCATTGGGAAGAGCTTTCCTGGCAGCTATAAAAAGGACAGAACTCCAACAAATTGGTCTATCACCTAATTTTCTCATTAAGCAACCCCTTGCGCTGCAAATCCCCTCCTCTTCTCAAGCCCTTCCTTGCAAAAATAAAATCCACACAGCATATAAGAGTGAGGGAAAGATAGCTAGCTACAAGATTCCAACATTCGGGCTCACCGATTTCCCCAATGAGAGCGGTCTTGGCTTTTCTTTTATCATCATCGGTACACTTCTTTCTTTTATCTTAACTAGGAGCTAAGTACCAAATCTCCCTCCCTGCCTCTCAAACCTCACACAATCACAATCACATACATACATACATACATACATATATATATACACAGACCGTGCCCTGCCACAAAATTTGTAATGCAATGGCAATAGATTGCATCAAAACCATGCCATCCATAACCACCCCTCATCACCACCCAAAAGATCAGGATCAATGCAAAGATGATGGCAAGTCTTTTGTTTTTGATGCACAAGTTCTTCGACACCAGACAAACATACCCCAGCAGTTCATTTGGCCTGACCATGAAAAGCCTAATATTAATGCACCTGAACTCCAAGTCCCACTTGTAGACTTGGGTGATTTCCTCTCTGGTAACCCTGTTGCTGCAGTGGAAGCTTCAAGACTTGTTGGTGAAGCATGTCAAAAACATGGTTTCTTTCTAGTTGTTAATCATGGAGTTGATAAAACACTCATTGCCCATGCTCATAATTACATGGACACCTTCTTCGAACTGCCACTTTCTGAGAAACAAAAGGCCCAAAGAAAGATTGGCGAGTCTTGTGGATATGCTAGCAGCTTTACTGGCAGATTTTCCTCTAAACTTCCATGGAAAGAAACGCTTTCTTTTCGCTACACAGCTGAGAAGAATTCATCAAAACACATCGAGGAATACTTTCATAACAGAATGGGGGAAGATTTCGCTGAATTCGGGTATGTTACAATTTTTTTCCCCCGTTCAATTTGGTTTTGTTCAATGTTGTCTATTGGGATTGGTTAATGTTCTCTTTGACACTAAGATTTCTCGTCTTCTGTTTTCATCAGGAGGGTGTATCAGGACTACTGTGAGGCCATGAGCACTTTGTCACTAGGGATCATGGAGCTATTAGGCATGAGCCTTGGTGTGAGCAGAGAACATTTCAGGGAATTCTTTAATGAGAATGATTCAATAATGAGGCTCAACTACTACCCTCCATGCCAAAAACCTGACCTTACTTTAGGCACCGGTCCTCATTGTGATCCAACTTCTTTAACCATCCTTCATCAAGACCAAGTGGGTGGTCTTCAAGTGTTTGTGGACAACGAATGGCGTTCGATTAGCCCCAATTTTGACGCTTTTGTTGTTAACATTGGTGACACCTTCATGGTAAGATATTAACTTTATTCGCGCAAGTGAAGCGGTTCTGTCCTTTTTATTAAGATAAATAAATAGAATTGCCCTACACGTACGTGGATGATAATTGACAATTCCTTTAAATTATCACCGAATTTGCATTAATGATTACAAAATGTACTGATATTTAGTGGGCTTTTGTTGTTTTTGCAGGCTCTATCGAATGGTATATACAAGAGCTGTTTGCACCGAGCAGTGGTGAACAGCCAAACACCCAGAAAATCCCTCGCTTTCTTTTTGTGTCCAAAGAATGACAAGATGGTAACTCCACCACATGAATTAGTGGACACATGCAATCCGAGAATATATCCAGATTTCACATGGCCTATGTTGCTCGAATTCACACAAAAGCATTACCGAGCTGACATGAAGACACTTGAGGTGTTCACAAACTGGCTTCATCAACAAAGTTTTAGCTGAACAAGTGGGTCAAGTGATGTATCCCACAAATGCACTTGGGGGCATGTTATTGGTCTTTTTCTTGGAAAAAAAAAATGAAAGTGATGTTGATGGGAGAGGAGAGGAGACGAAAGGGAAAGAAAGGAAGCTGGAAAGAGATGGGAATTTTGGTAAGACTTGGAGATCGATCATCATCCGTGCATGAAGAGATCTCAAAAGTAATTAGAGGCCAATTCTTATTTATGTCCATAGATCTGGCAATTAATTACTAGCTAACTTATTTATTGGTCATGAACAAAAAGTACAATCATAGACCAATAAAGAGTTGGATTAGCTAATTTTTTGTATTTTCCTTGATAATATAGAAAAATTGCCAGTAGTAGCATTACATACCTCTCTTCATTATAAATTGCTTTACTTATCAAATAATCCAATATCATCGATGAACAAAAAAAAACACCATCCCTCTCTCTGGGGCTAGTTGAACTCATCTTTACAACATGACTTCAACTCTTCTACATGTATAGAATCGGGATCTATCACATCAACAAATCAAAAATTGTTTTAATTTAATGAATTGGGTTCCTGTAAAATTAAGAACTTCTTAATTAGTTACATATTTGGTTCATAATTCTCAAAGAATCAAGATAATTGAATGAGCAAAATTATTTTCCAACATATATGCACGAAAAATTACCTCCTCTGTAAGAACCGAAAAGGCCTTTTCATGTAGCTTGTGGGTGCAAAGACTGAGTAAATAGGACAAAATGACGAGTTCCAGTACCAAAAAACCAGGACCGCAAAGAAATTCAGATATGCTTGCTAGCTAGTGTCAAGAAGAAGATGGACCAAACCGAACAAATTCTAAATTAATTTAATTTTTTTCCTTGAAAAAACTTTCAACCTTTTGAATTTATAAATATAAATCATTGCGTTAATGGAAATAGTTATTAAATTCCACGTGAAAGTATTTATCATTTCTCCTCTGCATTTTATCAAATAAATGTGATTAAATTGTACGAGGAAAGGCTACCACTCTTGCACACGTGGTAGCTGAACTAGTCCCCCAACTATCAACTGATTCTCAATGTAGTCCCTATACAAGAGCCTTCATCAACTGGATCCCGAAGGTATCCTGCAATTCTCAACTGGATCCTCCATATGAAGCCATCACTCTCTCTTTTTAAACAGGAAGCATTGAAAACAGTGACATTTCATGGCATAGATATGCGATTTTTATTGCAAATATAAATAGTCGCGGGTGCCTGGGGGGGCATAATTGAGGAATATCTATTTCTTTTTTTGGATTCAAATGAAGAAGCTTTTAGTTTGTGTTGGGGACCTGTATTAGAATTGGTGGATAGTTTGCAGACAAATTTGAGATACCTTTATTTTAGCTCAACTCTTATTTTTCATAATTTTTTCCTTTCACTCAATTTAATTGCACTTTTCTTTTTAATTAACATGGGTGTCCGGATCAGCTTACGCGCACCTCGACTAATCCTATAAACCCTGAAGTTAACTACCATATAAGTCTCAAGTGATCATTATATTAACAACTACATAGCTAGAATATAAGTTATAGAAAGGACAAATCTCTTAGTTTTAAATTATTATAATTGAATTATCTACTAGATGCTTCAATTTAATAGAATGTTTTTTGTTATTACTATGCACACACCTTAAAGTACCCTTCATGTGCTAAATAATTATAGAACTAAATAATTCAACTATTCATCAAGTTCTCACACAAAAATAAAAAAGAAAAAAAATGATTTAATGCCCTTAAATAAAACGTCATGGAAAACATCAACCAATAGTCATTCTTTATCTCAAGTTTCCTGGCCCTACGTGATGCTAGGGTTTAGGACCTCTTGATAAATCCAAAACCCCATTTAAAAAAAATTAAAATATCAAGCCTAGTAAATCCAATTCAAGAATGGCCCACCAGTTGAATGATTCAGAGGAATAGGTTGCTAGAATCCATACAGAGGATTGACAGAGCAATTTCCTGCAATGTATTAATGTGTGCCAAAATATATTATATATTATATATTTTATACTTTGTTTTTACTATTATTGTCTTCTTTCGTGTCTGGAAATTTGGAAGGTTTTGCATTATAGAATTGAAAGGGAATACCTGCAAACATTTGTCGTGGTTTCTGTCTTTAAATGCTGCAACATTCTTTCTGGCTAATATTTTAAGACGCTGCCATTTTTAAAAAAATGAAGCATGCCTATATATAGTTGTGTGAGTGCAATTTCTTATGTAATATGAGCTCGCCATTTGCTCACTCCATTATTTAATCATGGTTAATTACTTTTATTTCTTGAACTGGGGTCGGAATCACACAACCTATAAAACTGAGGTATTTTAGGGCAGAGCAGGGCAAGAAATGGAGATATCTTGAGAATTAAATTGAAAAATGAAGTTAATATTTCATCCCGATCATAGTTTCTTGAATTCTTTCTCCTCTGGTTTAATTTCTTTTCTCACTGGAAGGCTTCGAATGTAAGAGAATTAGGATGGAATTTATGTATTGTTTGATTAGTGCATGTCTTACCATGAAAATCACAAATATATAAAGACAAAACTATCTTTGCTTAAATCTGTATTTAAAATAGTTGTAAAGTAAATTTTTATACTTTCTACAATTTTTTTTAATTCTATTATGAGATAATAATTAAATATTATTTTATATTTTAAAATAAAAAAGTGAGAATTTATATGCTGGTGGATTGTATGAATTAGAGGGTAGCTGCCAGTCACCTTTAATGAAATCCAAAAAAAAAAAAAAAGCGAGTGCAGCTTGGAAGTAGCAGATTAAAGAGAATTTGTGCTTGAAATGCTACCAGCACACCAAATATGTTAAACATAAAAATTAAAATAACAAAACAGTCCTCGACTGGTGTTCCCATAGTACTATTACATCGTTAAAAGGACGAGTTTATCATTTTACCTATTATTCTATCTACGCATAGATTTTCGAGCCTGTCAATAGCACAATCCAGGTACTGAGAAAATGGGTAAAACCAGTCTTTCTTGAAATGGGTAAAACTAGTCTGTATAGTTAGATAAGAAGAATCACTTGCAATTTTTTTTTAATCCCGTTGGACTATATTCTTAAAATGGTAAAACAAGGATTCCTGTATATATTAAAGAATAATATAAATTGTATTTTAAAATTTCACCTATCAACTAAAATAATATGATATTAGAATCTTGATGACAAAACGGTTACGAATTCAAATCTTACCATTCTTATTTATTTAATAAAAATTAAACAAGAAATAACATGAGACCTTGCAAGTTTCAAATTTAAAAAGTTTTTATTCAGAAAATGTGTTAGAAAATAATATAGATCATATCTTGAAATCTCATCTAATAACTTAAATTTTTGAGTTGAATTAATTATTTGGTATTAGTTCGATGCATTTATATAAGTTTTAAAATTATTTTTAAAAAATAAGTTCTTGCAAATTTATTAGAAATTAAAACCGGCAATTATATTTTTAAAATTTTAATTTCTTTTGGGTTGGGGGTGCACCTCCACAGCCGCCGGTGCACCTCCACAGCCGCCACAAGTAAGGACAATGACAGTCCCCTTCCCGTACTCCCTTCCAAAAGGCCCGCATCACGTGGAAACATTTGTTGCTTGTCTTGGTATCGCTCCCTCTAATTTCCAAACCATTTTATTTATTTCTTACAAGATAATTATTATTTTCTGTTTTTTTTTCCTTGTCCCAGCAAATTATATTCCCCTCTCATTAAACGACATTTCTTAGGATTTCTTCATGGATACTCCCACCTGCTCCCCCCCTTCTTGATCTGTACTATTCTCGTGTCTGTCTAGCTAGCTAGCTAGCTATCACCCTTAAAATTCATGTTCTGCTCTTGTTGCCAGCCATTGACACCTTTCGCCTTAATTATCACAGCTTTAATTTACTTAATTATCTTATGATTGACCACCCCGTTTATATATATATATATATATTCAGAGATCGAATGTTAAATGAAAGCTCAAAACCACAATGTATAATTACATGTGGACCGATCCCAGATCAATCCTTCATAATTAAAAGTGTAATTAACTCTTATAATTAATCTAAGAAATATATACCCAGGGAATTAATGATCTACGAATTGAAAAAATAAATTTAAAACGAGCACGCATATATATATATATATATACTATTGGACGGACACAACAACCCAAAAATAAAGACAGGAAACTTTATCCATAGAGAGAACATGATTGAATGCATCCAAAGCCATTATATATTAGCTAAATCCAATTCAAGTAATTAAAGTCATTAGCAACATAGGATTTACCAAAAAGAAGTAGGGCACACGTACGATTCGACTAGAAAGAGAGATGAGATTTGATCCCTTGATTCCAATTGTAGCTGGATCTTGTCCATACACCTGGACATGCATGTTTACTCAATAACTAATCAAAACCCTAATAAAATCTTCATAGAGACTCGATAGATTTATACTTGTCACTAGTTGGGACCGATAATAAATTTATGCACATGAGGCGTCTCTATCCAATGTCTCCATGCAAACCCTACTCTCTTTTTTAATTTATTTGAATATGGTGAGGACAAACTTCCATATTGTTTGCATTATAAATCGTGTCATTGTCAAGCTGAACAAGAAGAAGCAAGTGATGAGAAAGATAATACTTGCAACAATGCTCGCTCGCTCGCTCGCTCGCTCAAAAACAATAGCAAAAACAACAAAGCAACAGTTCAACCGGTTTCCCCACTAATTATTTGATAGAAAAAACAATAATCACGCCCTTTTAATTTAGCCAATCGAGGCTGAAAAGTTTTTTCTTTATGATGATATCTCTATCAATCACAGCACCTCCATCTATATACCTAGGGCTACACCCCCATTTAATTTTTCGTGCTTGCTGCTTGATTATAAAAGAATATTTCCAGGTTAAACTAATATCTAAATAATAGTGAAGAATGAAGGTTAATCAAACGATAATATTTAATAGCCAGCATTACTTGCAGGATTAGCTCACCTTTTGGCCTGTTCGAGTTGGCTAATTTAGAGCCATTAGGGGCAGACGATGACAAGAAAGCATGATCAGATTGAGTTGGGATTCCTAGTCTCATATCTTTTGAGATAGTAATATTTAAATGATACTTTACTTAAGATCCTCTTCCATAATTACGTGCCAGGATGTCGAGCACAAAAAATAAAAACTGTGATTAATCATTCACGAACACAAAATCTTATTTCTTCTATTTTCTTGTCGTTTCTTTTGGATTTTTAGTTTGATAATGAAATATGTGGAGATCTTGTTGGGGGTAAGTAAACGACGAAATGAGATGAAATGAACCTATGTATTCATGCACTCCTCGTATCTCTTATCCTCTCATGAAACTACAAGAACTTGCTCTCGAAGAAATCAAAATTATATAGTAGTTAATTACAATCTATCTTTTCTAATTAACATGTTATTAATTTCTGTTTTATCCCTAATCGTATTAATTTATAATATTTAATATTTTTGGTTTTAGTACATTCAGAGAATATGGTACGTGTAGGATTAATATAATTAAGGAAAAGTGAATGAAACTGTGATTACATATTATCATATATTCTTCAAGTGTTAGATATTTGGACATTTAATTAAAATGAGACTCTAGGATAATTATTTTGATATTTAGACAAGATAAGTTATTATAATTTGACACGCAATTAGTTGAAATATACAAAATAAATATAAATAAATCTATATTTTTCATTGAATTTATTTGGAGAATTTTCAATATTTCACTAATTAAATTTGCCTTCCTTGATCGTGAGGATAAGATGACACGTATAGACTTAACTTGCTTATATATATATATATATATGAAAATGACATGTATTGGAGTAATTGGTTTTTTTCGTATCTGAATGCATATTTCTAAAATTAGCCAGTCCAACATAGCAGCCCAAACTAGGAAGTAATAGCACGGATCTTAATTATTCAATAAACAACTAGCTCTAATCAAAAGATTAGTTTGATGCTTGATGTGTTTTTATGGTCGGAGTTCTTAAAAATTCAAATTATTTTTTGCTAAAAATTATTTTTTTTATGTTTTGGATCGGTTTGATGCGCTAATCTCAAAATTAATTTTTTTAAAAAAATAAAAAAAAAAACATCATTTTGATGCATTTCGACACAAAAAACACTTTGAAAAGCAACCGCAATCACACTCCCAAACATGTAATGACTAACAAATAATTACTCGATTTAAATATTTAAAGTGTTAAATGAAAGTTATTGATATATTTATAAATCAACGATATATTACACCTTTTTGATAAATTAACTCAACTCAAAAGATTAAATAATTAGATAAAATTAGTACTATTATTAATGATTTTATATATAATTTTCCGAGTCAAACAACTAAAAAAAACTAATTGCATATATATCAAGAATGTAACACAGATTTGTATTTCTTTTCTTGAAAGTTTGTTTGTATTGTGATGGGGTGTTACAAAAATGAGTTCCACACGGCCGGTTAACATATATACTTTGTCATTTTGTTTATTTATTCTTGACAATGACCTCCACGTAGTATAATTTCCACCAAAACCTTATATAATCTCTCGATAAATACCAGGCTAAGATTTCTATGAAACCTCCATCTATATGTCTTTCTGCTTTATTGGGCTTAAGAAAAATGGAAACGATAGTTGAAGCCTGGAGAAGGCCCATCCTCATTATTGATGGGCCTTCCATCTATCTGTCTTTCTTCTTTTCTGTTCCCTTTAAGTTTAAATTATAAAAATCAAATGGGTCGTTTTAGCGGGTTTAAGGGCCTGCCTGAAACGGCAAACACCACTTGTTTTAGCTAAAGCCTAGAGAAGGCCCATCCTCATTATGGACACGGTGGCATTACGTGTAATTTGGGATTCTTTTCACGTTCCCCTTTGCCGTCCAAAATCGCAGAATGTATACACTACACGTGGAGCAGAAAATAAATAATAAATCTAAACAAAAAGCATGAGTCTTCCAAAATATAAATTATAATATGCTTAAAAGAAAAACAGGTCAACTGGGCATGTGCAAATAGCTTTGCAGGCTTGAAAAACAGAGCAAGGATGGCTGAGGTGAACCACTGATTAGCCTGTGCCCTTGCAAAATCCCGCAGATGTAAATGGAATGCTAGTTCCCTTACATGAAAATGTAACTACAAGTGTTGGTTGTAGATAAATTAATGGGAGATATAGCTGAAAGAGAAAATGGAACGATGATGGATAAGAAGCCAAAATTATATGCAGAAAAAAGAAGCAATGGAGCAATCCAGATATACAAAATCAAACTGTGTACCTAGATATTCTATGACAAACCAATGAACAATCTGTGATCTTCAAATATCTATGTTGTTTTTCATCTCCCTGTGTTTCATTACATAAAGTTCAAAGATTCAACCTTGACAAAAATAATTTAGCAGAGCTGAAAGGCTAAATAGAAAGAAGTGAGCGAATGATGAACCCTACAATGGATCAACTGTGATAAAACAAAACATTGTTATCCAAACCAGGCTGCCACCAACAACAACGTGCAAGAAGCATGCCAAGAATGCATCTGACCTAGAAAGCAACGCACAAATCCTAAGTAAGAACAAACAGAACAATCCAAGATGAAACAACAATGAAGGGAAAAAATAGAAGGCAATGAGAAGAACCTGCCAAAGGCCCAGGGGAGAGTACCAACAGAGAAGAGATCAAAGTCCAGCAAACAAAAAAGGGATGCAATCCCTCAGTGAAACAACGCAAACCACACAAGTCTGCATATTCAACGAAAGCAACTCAAAATACTAAGATGACCGCAAACAAAAGCAAGACAACACAAAGGTACATAAGCCAAGGAGCAGAACATGGCGAAAGCTGCAACTAGAAAAACTCAAGCAAGAACAATTTCTAACTAGAAAGAACAATCAGGAAGAGATAGACACCAGTCCCAAGAGAGACGAACCCAAAAAAA
>Ga0325404_1004860_pt1 | contig 14234 bp, 8 predicted proteins | sample PopdelMetagenome_18_FD_205664 | JGI IMG/M metagenome (GOLD analysis project Ga0325404, IMG submission 205664) | Populus deltoides microbial communities from Bellville, Georgia, United States - Xylem-Control-R1 | ecosystem: Host-associated > Plants > Phyllosphere > Stem > Wood/Secondary xylem... | reverse complement strand
GTTTTTTTTTATCCTTTCCCCCCCCCCCCCCCCCCCCCGCTAATCTACTTAATTACATGACTTATGTTGTTCTTTCATGTTAATTTTTTGTCGTAACTTCTATTTTTGAATAATTTTGATTTTCTGATATAAAAATTAAAATAATTTTTTTTTAAAAAATATCATTTTGATTTCGAAACTAAATTACTTTTTATTTAGATTTTAAATAAATTATTTATATTTAAACTAGTATTTTCTTTTAAGAAGAACATTATTTGTAGTGTGTGTGTATCAAACTCTTAGTGATAATGTTGAGAAACAAATTCTATACTATCTAAGCATAACAATTTAAGAATAAATGCTTATTGATGCATGGAAATTTAAGCACATACTATGTATCATATTTATTTGATAATAACGACCAAATTCTTTTTTTAAAAGAAAAAAAATTAAAGATAATAGCCACCAATAAAATTAAATTGTCTTCATAATCTCCATGACATCAATACTTAGAGCTTGGTTGTGTATTTCATGTCAAAAAACCTTTTTAATTCAATGGATCTAGTATCAAAGAATCTTCTCAATCTAAAAATTTAAATTATTAAGTGAAATTTTAAAATATAATTTATATTATTTTCTAACACATCTTTTCAAGTGAAAGTTTTTTGGATTTAAAACTTGTAAAAACTCATACTATCTTATGCTTAATTTTTATCAAATAAAATGAGAGTTGTTAGATTCAAACTCGTGATTATTTGATCAACAAAGCTCTGATACTACATTAAAAAATTATCTCAATTAAAAACTCAAACTATAATTAGATTAGATGTCAAGATATGATTTATATTATTATCTAAAACGCTGAATAATTATTTATTGGTGCTATTACTCCATCAAAAATATATCGACCTATATGTAAACTCTTATTTTTTACAATTTTTCATTTTTTTATCTGTTATTACACTGAAATTTAAAAAAGGCTAATTGAAAAACTTAGCTTATAGTAGAGTTAACATGGACATAATATTCCTAAAAAAAGAAGTTAATGTGCATCACAACGGATAAATAACATGCAGCAAGGAGAACCGTGCGTGCTTGAACTCATAATTAAGCAGGTCCGTACTATTTAAGGTGAGTTGATTACGCTAATAGAGAAGAAGGTCAAGGACAGGCCCACAAACACCAATAATTTCCCGTGGTAAGCTAATATAAATCTGAGTCTTTTTCTATACAATATCTTGTCGGAAGCTAAGCTGTAGAGGTCATCAATGGCTAGCCAAAACTGATCACAAATCTTTAATCAACTTCTGATGATGAAGTTTAACGAAAGTTCAAGCAAGCACCGCATGGTTTCTTGGATAGGGATTTCAAGCTTAGCCTGCGATACGATTTTGGACCACACCCTACCTCTCACTAAGCACATGTAATGTTGCAAGTGTCACCATATAAAGGAAGAAGAAGAAGTTGGAGAAGAATAAAGAATCTTAGGTATCTCTTGCATGGTATTTCTTTTTTAACCATGAAGGCTATGCTTATTTATGTGGGGCATTCTTTATTTTGTTCCAATTATATATTTAAAAGTAATTAGTTAATTAATATACATAAAAATCTTATAAAAGAGTCTTCTCTCTTGAAATAAACTTTAGTAAAAAAAAAACTATAATTTATAATTTTTTTAACTATATTTTCTCAAACCGTAACTATAAAAGCTATTATGTATAAAAAATAAATAATTAATAACCATAAAGTAATCAATGGGTTTTTTTTCTTTCAAATCCCAAATATTTATATTATAACGTTAAAATTCTGACGGATTTTTACTCTCATCATTAAATAGTCTATATTTATTTAGTTTGATTGGAAAAATAAATTAGTATTGGTATATTAAAGCATGATTTTTATTCAAGAAGAGAATTTCCATGATCAATAAGTTCTTTAATCAATGGCCTTCAAGTACGGATATTCTCCCTTATGATTTTTTTAGGCAGGATCTTTCAACTTTTTTCTATGTCTAGGAGGAATCATGGATAAATGAAAGTCCACACACTCTTTTCTAATTTCTCCTTTGCCCTATGCCCCTACTATTCTGAATATTTGGGATCCCTTGCTTTCTGCTCCAAGAACCAAATAAAGGTTGATAATTATTAATTAAAGAGAAAAATGAAATCCCATGTTTCTTAACCTTTTTCTGTTAAAATAAACATCACTATAGAAGTATCATTATTATGTCAAATTCTTTGCCCTTTACTTTTAATGAAAGGAAGAGAAAATGTGACGAGTTTAGTTAATTTAAGTTTGAGTCAACTGATCGAGTCGACTCATCAAACCCTAGACCGGCAAACACACTGGCTTTGAAGATTATCTCGTTTAAGCAATATCTACTCGATCTAGCTGCCAGGCATCTACTTATGTGACCCAAAAGAGAATTAATGAAGCTGGGAAAATGCAATCAAGATCACAACTGGAATGGTCAGGGTGGTGTCCGACGGGTTCATGCCAACCGGGTCAGACCAAGCTCTTCTCTTGCAAGACCCGACTTTCATTATTATATGCTATGCATACGTACATATGAGCTTATAATAAAAGCATTCTGTGTCAGCTAGAAACACTTTCTAAAGATGAAAAAGGCTTAATATATTCTTCCTGGGCAGTGCCTCTTCTTTTGAATTTTAGAATGATGGTGGTCTCGATCAATGGAGGGGGGGCAGCATGTCTCTTAAAGCAAGGCTAGTTGATCGCAGAACACAGCCCACATCAGAGCAACCTTTGAGAGTGGGAACCTTAGTGGAAATACTTCATTAGGTCCCTTGAGAGCAGGATCGGTTTCTTATAAAACTAATCATAATTCACACTTTAATTAATTCTCCTAATTCTATCTTGTACAAGCTACTAATTAAATAAAAAGGATCGCGAACAAAAAAGTGGGATTCCTCCTGTTGGCAGCTACTTTTTTCTATACTATGCATGATGCTTTACCCAAAGTGATAAACATTTCCCCCCTTTCTTTCTAACAATGGTGGACCTGCATCTAAATTCGAAGGAGGCTTCGCCTATCAAGAATCTCGGTCTAGTAGCTGAGGAGGTTGTTTCACAAGTCAAATTGGAGATTTTAATTGCTTAAGTTTTCCTATTTTCTTCGTGGATTAATCTTTTGCACAATCTATGCTAGCTACTGGATAGCCATCTTGTTTTTTCAGAATCACTTGTGGCATCGTTCGGATTCTTGGTTTCGAGCCGGATCATAACTACTGATAAAGGATTAATGGGTTTGATGTGACTATTTTCAAATAGCAGGGCGTGTTAAATAATAAAATAAATAATATTTTCTTAAAAAAACCTTCGTAACGTACCATTGGTTAAGTATCACATTAATTTGTGGAATCCACCATATTAGATTCTATATATATCAAGGGTTAGGATACATTAATGAATCAGTTATTTTGAACCTTTTTCTTATATTTCTTATAATTATTATTTATCATTTGTGGTTTCAAAAATGGTTCATAAATATCCAATATCTATACAAAAAATTAAACCTAAAGTGTTGATCAAGGTACGCCAGTATGCAAATGACTTCCATAAGAGTGGATATATAATAATAATACTACTACTAATAATAATAATAATAATAATAATAATAATAATAATAATAAATATTTTAAGCATCCTAGAGTTACTCTATTTTACACTTTACCTTCGAAAATTACAAAAAAAAATTCTTGATTAACAAATTTTTTTTCAAAATCATCTATCAAATAAATTAGATGAAATTGAGAAGTTATTTTGGTTTCTAAATCCTCTATCAAATAAATAAGGTATGCAATTTTTTTTTAGCATGGTGATTTTGTATTAATTTAATTTTGGGTGGTCGGAGTTGTTGCCTTGGTTGTTAACAGAGAAGGAGGTTATAGTGGCGAATGAAATGGTGGTCAATTGAGAAAAAAAATAATAAAAAGGAGAGTAAGAGAGTGTTTTGGGTTCTAGACTATGGTTGTGGTTTGAAAGGTGATGAAGATGAGACTGGTTAATTACAAAATTATGTGGGGGAAGAGAAAGATCGGAAAAATTAGAAAAGATTGAGTTTTTTAATGATAATTTTATAATTTTAACATTGTAAAGATTAATATTCTTTAATTATTAATTGAAATATAATAACAATCTTGTAAATAATTCAATTTTTTTGTTGATTATTTTTGACATGCATGTAAAATATTATCAAATTATAAAATATAGAGTATAAATGTAATTTCTAAGAGAATAATGTAAGGTCAACAAAGGGTCAAGGTAATTTTTCTAAATAAAAATAAAAGGTCTGCCTTATCGAATAGAAAAATAGACTGTTCTATATAATATGGTTTATAAACATCAATTACAAGATAAAAAAAATTGCATGTCTTTTTATTTTTGATAAAATGATTGTCTTAATCACCTGCACCCATAAATTAGAAATAATTTTAAATAAAATGTAGAAAAATACAATAAATGGAAAGCTCTACTAATGTGTGTAAATGTGGAGGTAGTAACATAGTATGGTGGGTTTCACGGGGGGTGAGGACGCATGGGGTAACCACCACCACCCACCTCCCCTCGTGCGCGCTATCTTTCAATGGCGGCTCTTCCCTCCCTTAACAATTATCATCATTAATGGCATGGTGCCAAAACATAGCCCGCCTGCTAGATAATAATAATCTACCTCCCCTCTCTCTACAGTCTCTATCTCTTGACATAGCAAGCTAGTGGAACAGAGGTTGTCGTGTCAGCTAAGGAGGGTGGAATAGAAAAGACTGGGAGGGCATAAAAAACATTTGAAGGCTATTAACAGTTGACATAACGTCTTTTAAGGGCCCTTGTGGGCCATTACCTTCCACGTTACAATACCTTACTTTTCTTTCACTCACTTCCAACTTATTTATACCACCCCAGTTCATCCTTTTCTCTCCACAGCTTCCCTTCACGTCTTTCTTCAACCCATCCCTTCATTGCTAGTTTTTTCAAGTCTTGGTTTACAATGGCTGATGTTGGCGGTTCAGCCTCTTCAGGTAGAATGTGGTGTTCAGTTCCTGAAAGATTCCAACTGCACCTGGCCATGCTGGCCTTGCAGTTTGGTTATGCTGGTTTCCATGTGGTGTCCAGGGCTGCCCTAAATATGGGAGTTAGCAAGCTTGTTTTCCCAGTTTATAGGAACACCATAGCTTTGCTTCTGCTCCTTCCCTTTGCATATTTTCTAGAAAAGTACAGCACTGATATCCATTAATCTAACCTATTTTCTCATCAGTCATCCTTTATGTATACGTTTAAGGAATATAATTTTCTTCTTTTTTCGTTATTCAGGAAGGAGAGGCCAGCACTTACTCTTAACTTTGTCGTCCAGTTCTTCCTCCTTGCCCTTGTAGGGTACGTATGACTCAATATATAATTCAAAATTGAAAAAAGGAAGAAAATCAAGATTCCAAAAGAGAACTATAACTCATTTTCGTGTTTTGTTTCCTGTGTGATGAGCAGAATAACAGCAAACCAAGGATTCTACTTGCTGGGCCTGGAAAACACGTCTCCAACTTTCGCATCAGCAATCCAAAACTCTGTCCCTGCCATCACCTTTCTCATGGCAGCTCTACTGCGGCAAGCCCCCTTTCCTTACCCCTCCTCTCTCTCTTAGTCTCACATCGAATCAAACTTTTAATTTAGACAAATCTGCAGCAAGGGTAAACATGCATTTTTGTTTTCCTCTTCCACCTAAATTTCTTTTCCTGAAATGTGTTATTTTCTTTTATTTTGCAGGATAGAGAAAGTTAGACTAAACAGAAGAGATGGAATAGCAAAAGTACTAGGAACTATCTGCTGTGTAGCAGGGGCCTCAGTGATCACTCTATATAATGGTCCAGTCATATACAGCCCAGCCCCGCATCTAAACAGACCCGCACCTATGTTTGTTTCACTTGGAGATGCCAGGGGCAAGAACTGGACCCTTGGTTGCATCTACCTCATTGGCCATTGTTTGTCCTGGTCTGGTTGGCTTGTGTTGCAGGCACCAGTTCTGAAGAAATACCCTGCGAGGCTCTCGGTCACCTCTTACACCTGTTTCTTTGGGCTTATTCAGTTCTTGATTATTGCTGCCTTCATGGAGAGAGACCCACAGGCTTGGATTTTCCACTCTGGTGGAGAACTCTTCACTATCCTCTATGCAGTTAGTATCTATCTGACCCGTATTCCTCTTTGAGATAATTCAGTCTCCTGCTCTGATAAGCTAATTAATTTCCTAAACCAAACATTATGGTATACACAGCATGAGATTAGCCAGTTTAATTAACTTGAACTTACTTAGGTATTCCTTGTTTTTTCTGTTTGGGGAACATTAATCATGACAACGAGAGCAAGACAGATCATAAATCAAATCAAGGGTCTTAATATTTATTCACTAGTCACCTTTTTTTTAATAACTAATTAAATACAGTTTTTATTATTTTTTTAATATGAAATCCTTTCTGACATAAATGTTTATTTATTTTTATTGATTTAAAGTTTCCATGGTTATTGTTTTTGCTTTTTTTTTTTATTATGAAAAAATAGCTTGTTGAATTTTAGTGTCTGTGATGGATGATTGCTTGAAAATAGATTAGAATAAATTTTTTAAATTTTATTTTTATTTTTAATATTAAAACGTTAAAACTATAAAATGACACTAAATAAAACATTCAAGTAAAAAATATTTTTATAGACATTTTAAGAAAAAATAAAAAAAAACTACCACTCCAGTCCAGTGCGTGCATGCTTTAAAATCCTGTCAAGTCTTAGATCAGAGATAAAAGGGTAGCTTTGTTGTAGTCTTTGTGCATGTGCGAACCCCAGTTGCTGATCAGTCATATGCCACCTTTATCTTTATTGATACACTATATTTTATTAGCTTTCTCCACATACATTGTAAGCTTCTCTCTAGTTGTTATATGATATGATCCAAAAGTGGCTATGCGCGCAATAATGCAGAGTGGTGGGTGTTTTGAAAATGAAGTGAGCAAGAAACTTCTTTTTTTGTTGGAAAATTGCAGGGAGTGGTAGCATCAGGGATTGCCTTCGCTGTACAGATATGGTGCATTGACAGAGGTGGCCCTGTCTTTGTGGCTGTTTATCAACCTGTTCAGACTCTTGTTGTCGCTATTATGGCCTCCATTGCTTTAGGGGAAGAATTCTATTTAGGAGGGTAGGTCCCTTGTTTATTTATTTATTATTTTTTAATCATGAATTCTATTGGCTCCACGTCTATCCCCAGCCATAAGGATTAACAATAATTTTTGGGATTTTTAACTAATCTTTGACAAGCTTAAATGACCAAAATATCCTTTCCATTTAGTGGTATTTCTTTTGTTTATCCCTTCCCAAAGGACAAGGCCACAAGGGTATGTGGTAGAGCTAGGTCAGACAAGTGCTGCTGAGGGCACAGGAGAACGAACAGAATTGATCACACTGGAGCGTGTGTTGATTTTTAATATATTTTTTTTTCTGATGGGATATGCTTTTTTTGTTTGTTATGATTTTGTGTGTACAGGATCATTGGGGCAGCGTTGATCATTATAGGATTGTACCTGGTCCTATGGGGCAAAAGTGAGGAAAAGAAGTTCTTGGCCTTGGAAAAGGCTGCCATTCAGTCCACTCCTGAGCATGGAATCAGCAGGGCTCAAACCCACATCAAGACCTCCCTCACTCAGCCACTTCTCCCCTCGTCAACAGAAAATGTTTGACTGGCAAAGCCTCTTAACTCTTAACCACACAGTTGGCCGGAGAGCCAAGATCCCCTGAAAAAGAAGAAAAAAAAGGCAGTACTGCTCTATTAATTAAGATGGCTTGTGTGTGTATGAAGAAGTTCTTTTAATTTTTTTTCCGTATGTTTCAGTCATTTCATGTTAGTAGGAGGTTGAGAAAGGGGAGATTTTGAGGGGATGGACATTATGATTATCATCACTAATGTGGCCCTAAAGGCCTGAAATCCCCTATATATGCTTTCTTTATATATATATATATATTTTAAAATTATGGTTTGTTTTACGAAATTATAAAGATATGCAGATTGCAAAAAGCTAATGCTCCAAGATCATCATGGATTCGACCCCACTTTACTAATGTTGATACCCATTTTCATTTTACAAGCACGCTCGTCTTCATATTGCCGTCTTGACATTGCCCCTGTTGAAAATAATTCTGGTCGGAAAGTACTGATCATTTTCTTTGATCATGATGATGTATAGTGATATATGCATGTAAAACATCGACCGCATTATTAAGAGATGAGGCCGTTTAGCCTCTGGTGTCCATACAGGACAAAGAAGAATATATTTTTATTGTGTTCCACAACGGGGGTGCGAGAATTGACCTCCAAGAAATGAGTGCAAGATTTGCATGCCAAGTCTTCACTACGTTTTCCAGTACTTCTGATCACTGGTAGTGATTTCGATCAATCTTTTTTTGAGTTGTGGCATGGTTAAAGCTTTGTTTGGGACTTGAGCATTAATTCTCTTGGATATATTGATTTCGAATTTCAGTAATTACACTTGTATTTAGGCCAAGATTGGAAAGATCTTGTAGCATATTCATAAATCACCCGCACCTGGTTTAAAGTAAAAGAAATTAAGAAAAACAATCAGTCATTTAATAGTTTAAAATATTGAATTGATTTAAGTTTTTAATATGATATTGAAGTTTTAATAAGCAAGCAATAAATAATTTGAATCTCACTATCGTATTTTATCTAATAATTAAACTAAGTTAAATTAGTCTCACAGCCATGATCTTCAGCTGTTACTTAGTAGTTTGGCACTTGAAGTTGACCCTCACTCTATAGATATGGTTGATCCATATAGGACTCCTTCCTCGGTCCCCCACAGCCCCAATCCGAGTAAAATGATCATTATTTTCGATGAATTACGCATTTGAATGAAGATGAAAATGTCTGTACCAGGCGACTCTGTCGAAGACGGCTTGGGGTAATATTTTATCATATGGGGAAGGCATAGAATATGATATAAGCTCCTGATCTCTCCTTGGTCTGAAGCTCCTCCATCGGGCAATAGCAACTCCTGAGTTCGGAGACTATTTCTCGTCAACCTCCAGCTGGAAGTGCCTGTGCCCCAGTACTCCCATTCTACTACATGAACTTCTCTACAATCAGAGGCTAAAAGACACAAGCAAACTGACAAAATTCTAGGTTAGATTAAGGGAGGATTGACGGATCCCAAGATCACATCATTAAAGATGATGATTAATAATTACTATCCACAGATAATTATCATGGAGCAATATTACTTTTCCAAAAGCAATTCTTTTAATTTACGGCAGGATTCTTCATTTCCCTTTTAATCATGACATGAATCGCATCCATACTATCTTTAACAACTTTTCCCTTCTTCAAAAAAACATTTCGTGTCTAATCACTGATCTTCCTGCCAGAGATCATTAAAGAAAATCTCAATCCCAAAAGTTGAACCCTTGTACATGTTTGACATTGCAGTATCCTTAGTGATTATATTTTAAAAAATAGTTTTAATTACAATTTTAAAAAATATATTCATTGATACTATTATGTTATCTCAACTTTTATATAATTAAATTTAAAATATAATTATATATATAGAAATTAATGTAAAAAATAGAAGCTATTTAACTACCAAAATAATTTTTTCTATGTGGTTGAGAAAAAAAAAAACAAAAGATAGCAGACAATCTATTTAGGCTAAAAAAAAACCTGAATTAGCCGCGAATAAAACTAAAATTATAAAACTTACATTCAACCGAAACAAGTTAGCAGTAGAAATATTGAAAGAAACCAAATAAAGCAAATGCAACTACTTATAAGGCCACACCTCGGAATTCACCTGTATCCTCCTCTTTTTCCATCAATCACCATCATCACCCATGTCAACGACACCCTCGTCTCTCACCGTCCCGACTGGACCACCTCTGCTCTTATAAACAACAGAAATCCACAAATAAACTACGAAATTAACCGCATTAATCACAGTTAACACCCAGTAGAAATAATCAAGCCTGCTTTTATTAAGATTATTCCTTAACCACCCTTTGTCTTCTCCACCAGTGGCACTTTCGATGATCTTAACTATTGCGGTGCTGAACCAACTTCCAATCCCGATCTCACTAAGAAACACCGCACTACTAATACTTCTTGTCCCATCAGTTGCTTCGTCGTAGAAAAATTCTAGCTGTCCTACGTAGGTGAAAACTTCTGCACTACCTATTAAAAAGAACTGTGGAAACAACCAAAACACACTCATGCCTGAAGGGTTAGGACTGTCGCGTCTCTTTTTTTCTACCAATGCTGCAGCTATCAGTGCAAATATGGAAATAAATAAACCAACTCCTATGCGTTGCAATGATGTGATGCCGCGGGTGTGGCCGGTGCGTTTACGTAGGATAGGGACTATTACTTTTTCGTAGATGGGGACGAGGATGAGGGCATTGAGGGTACTGAAAACGGGGACAGAAGCTGCTGGAATTTTGAAGTTGGAGCTGAGTTTTCGGTCCATGATGTTGGCCTGGCTGATGAAGAAGGTCGAGAGCTGAGCAAAGGAGATGGAGAATGCAATTGTGGATGCCCATACTGGGAGGATTCTGATAAAAGACTTGAATTCTTCTACTTGTGTTACTGTGCAAAGTCTCCAACGGTTCCCTGTGTCAGCCTCAGAATCTGTCACAACCGCTGCCTTGTCCAAGAAACTGCTCCATAATATACAAGTCCCTTGAATTTTAGCAGGAAAGAAAAAACTCCGGACGAATGAACATCATGATCAAGCAATTATAGATCCAAGAAAGATAATTAAACATGACATTATCAAGTTTTATTAAACATGTGGGATATCAAGTTGAAATATGAGAGCTTCAAATGAAAATCTGATCAATTCTTATCTTCTAAGACAATCTCAAGGGACTGAATTGGACTTCATTGATGTTGAAGGTTAGCGTTTTAGCTCTAATTCAAAAGCTAAAGCAAGATTATGGTAAAAATTAGCACCAGTGGACTATAGACTGTGTACATACACGACCAATTGCATTTCAGGGAGGGGACAACTAGACAACGTTTTGTTAAAAATTTACCTGTACTGTAAGGTGTGAAACAGCTTTTGGGAGCCCTTGATATCAGATTCCTTGGTATTAACCTCGTAAAGCTCGGTTTGATGTCGAACCTGGACTCCATTCAAATGATTCCTTACAGAAGCCACCATCACCTGAACAAACCTGGTGAAAGGGCTACCCATGGGCCTTTGGAAACGATAAAAAGGAATGCCAGCTGCTAAAATGATGGTAGAAATAACCATGGCCCCTGTAGGTAGCCCAAAACCTAAGGCCCATCCCTTCTTTTCTTTTATGTATACCAAGACTGTTATACCCAAGATAGCACCCATGTTTATAGCAAAGAAGAACCAGTTGAAGAAAGCATATTTCTTTGGCAATTCTTCCACGTCTGCCTCGTCGAATTGATCAGCCCCAAAAGATGAGACACATGGCTTGATACCGCCGGTTCCAAGGGCAATAAGGGCCAGTGCACCATAGAGGAACCCTGTCTGGCCATCGGTTGCTTGTGGGCATAGCCTTACCATGCATTTTGGTGGACGTAAGCTGTCTATAGAAGCTGAGAGTGTCAATAATACCATTCCCTGCGGTCCAGACCAAAAACACAATTCGCTCAAACAGCAAAATTAGGCCAATCTCATTTCTCAAGCACTGCTATAGATATTTTAAAGCCCATAAATGCAAAACAAAAAAAATGAAAAAGAAAAGATCATGTTGAATCCAATTCAGATGATTTGCAGGTACAGAATACAGAGCCTTGATTGTATAACATTTGAAGCCCAATTCAACATTATGTAGCGTACATGCTGGATGAGTTTGGTGTTTTAATATTTTAATAATATATATTTTTAAAATAATTTTTATTTAAAAATATATTAAAATAATATATATTTTTTATTTATTAAAATTTATTTTTAATATTAATATATCAAAATAATTTTAAAACATTAAAAAAATTAATTTCAAATAAAAAAATAAAAAAATTTCTTTTTTTTTAAATAAAATGTAAAAACCAACATCAAAATCATCTAAAATCACAAAAAGAAAAAAAAAAATTTCATAACATTGTTTTTGCGGTAAAAATCATGTTTTATAAAATTTTATTTTATTTTGGCTTGAAATTAGTGTTTTTTTTTTTGTTTTTAGATGGTTTTAATGTGTTATTGTTAAAAATAAATTTTAAAAAATAATAATAAAATATTATTTTTATATATTTCTAAATAAAAAATATTTTAAAAATTAATTTCAACAACTTAAACAAACACTACCTCGGATCACAGGCCATGTGGAAAAACTAAATGAAGGGGGAAATCCTGATTTCTTACTACGGTATAGATGCAAGAGAAAACAACGATGGTCCTGAATCGGCCCAGGTAAGCATCAGCACAAAACGCTCCAAAGAGAGTGAGGACATAGGCAGCTCCAATCCAGTCAGTCACATGAGTTGCAGCATTTGGAAGTGACTGATGCATTTCAAAGACCAAGTAAGCTACCATGTTCACAGCTATACCAAAAAATGCTAGCCTCTCAGCAACTTCATTCACTACAAGCACCAAAAAAAAAAAAAGAGGAAAAAAGAAATCAGCCTCTGCTGGCCAAGAAGCCAAGTTGAAGGAGAGGGTATATACATGCATAAGCTGGCACCGAACAGCCAGGTTAAACAAAAATCATAAACATGAAATTAAACACATCAGACTCTATTGTTCCTGAAACCATTGACAAATTTGCAAGAGCTGGTTTAATTAAGAACCTATAATAAAAGGAGCAGCTTTCCATCCTCCAGTAGTTCGCTTGTCTGCAATTCTGCCTCGAATATCAACGCAACCATTGCTTACCAAACTCGTTGGCATGCTTTCTTCCTGCTAAATCATCACCCAAAACCTTACGTTACTAAAGAGAACTAAGCAGGGTGTGTAATGTGAATCAAAAACATTCTTGAAATTCCCAGAAGAACCATTACCATAGTCGTCTGATGTTGGAGCTCTTGTGGGAATTTCTCTAGTGATTGTTGCATAAAAGATTGATAAAGAAGTTCATTGCCAAACGGTTCAATTCTCTGCCTTTTGAAAGATGGATCAAGGTTCCAATCACAGGACGACGTAGAATCTATTCTCTCTGCGACTAGCTATAAAGTTAATTTATTGAGTAGGGTATCTTACTGTGGAGTTCAGATAACAAGTGGCATTCAGCTGGGGACTTCTTGTCTTCATGAAAGCCAGGTACACTATTGGTCTAACATCCTTAAATCACTTGTCTTGATGTAACACTGAAATGGTAATTTCATAACCCTTTTCGGATTTGTGCTTGGAGGCCCTTTGCCGGCTTTGCAAATGCTTTGTTACTCAATTTGGAAAAATGGCAAAGAGTAGACATGCGCTAAAATGTTGGAACTATTCAAAATGCCCACTGATCATATTTATTTTTACATTTTAAAAAAAATATTTTTAAAAAAAATTAAATTTTTTTTAGTTCAAATTAAATTTTTTTGATGTTTTATATTATTTTGATATGCTAATATCAAAAATAATTTTTAAAAAATAAAAAATATATATTATTTTAATACATTTTCAAGTAAAGAACACTTTAAAAAGCAACCACAGAGATTCTGGCTTTCTTTTGGAATCCATCTAACACTTATTCTTAGCATAATCAGCCAAAATTGAACAGAAGAAAATGCCTGGATATGAAAAAACTAAATCAAATGAATGGCAGAACCATCTCTCAAATCCATAGCAAAGTGAAGTTTGTTTTTCAATGTTCTAAATGTATTAGATTAGTGTGTTTAATTTATTATAATAAGATTATTCAAAATATAAAAAATTATTTAATAAAAACCTAAAGTGCATACAATTTTTAATATACATACATGCAATAATAAAATTTATGTTTTAATATAAAAAAAATACTAGCACGCTAGCATCGATTCATACTTGTATTTAATACAAAATTCAAGTCTAGATTGCATACTAATAATAAAAATAATTATATTTAAATTGAAATAAAAAAAGTAAAATTTACTTGTCAAAACACTTTAAAAGTAATGAATTTTTATTGTTGTTGTCAAGAAAAAATCATTTGACTTTAAAGTTTTATTATATCTCATGAAATTCCAACAATACCATATTAGTTTAAATTCATTTCTAAACAAAAATTTTAAACTAAAAATTATTTAACTCAAATAT
>Ga0325404_1004859_pt1 | contig 14235 bp, 13 predicted proteins | sample PopdelMetagenome_18_FD_205664 | JGI IMG/M metagenome (GOLD analysis project Ga0325404, IMG submission 205664) | Populus deltoides microbial communities from Bellville, Georgia, United States - Xylem-Control-R1 | ecosystem: Host-associated > Plants > Phyllosphere > Stem > Wood/Secondary xylem... | reverse complement strand
AGACAGACGGACAGAAACTTGCATAAGAACAACTGATGAAATTCCATATTCTACCACTTAGGTTCAAATGGGTGAAGTGTGAGGCTGTGAGCAGCTTCAGCTATTTGCAGATACAGTTAAAGGGGCAGAGCACCAGAAGTGATTTGACAAGTTCAGTTCAGCAGACAACTAAAATTTCTTACCTTATCTCAGAAAAATCCGGGTTCCGGTTTCTCATCTTCATCATGATCAGACTCATAATCAACACCATTCCATACGTGACGCTTTGGTCTTTGATCCATGTCCTCTTCATCCTGTCCAACCACACATCCAACAAGTTCAAAAAGGAAAGAGAAACTCAAGAGGTAATGGCAATTGAGTTATTTCCAGAAAATTTTCCACAGCCCACCAACCTCTTCCGGAACTTCAGTTGTAGCTGGTGTTGTCTGAAAAGGTACACTGGGAGCATTAGGCAGTCTAGAAAGTTGCTCTAGCAGTATGTTCCTGAAAAAGTAAAGTTTCAAGTCACAAAATTGAACAAGCAGACATAATTACAAAGAAAGTTGGAAGGACAGTAAAAAAATATTTGCACAGAACTTTTATAAAACCATTATATCTACAACCACATGTGGGTACCTAATTAAGTTCTATGCATGAGAGAGAGAGAGAGAGATACTGAGAGAAAGTTGCAGTGTAAGCACACAGACATTTTCTTGGAAAATTTAACCACAGCATTAACAAATTGTGAATGTAACGAATATCAGAACAGATGAAAAACAATTGTGGTAATTCAATAATTGATACAGAATGCCAGGTAACAGAAGCTAATTTTAGGCCTCATGAAATAATAGACCTCAAACCTGAGTTTTTAGTCATAATGCATGGGTTCTCAGCTAAATGATTGTCAATCTGATTCAGTCCCATTCATAAGCTTCTATTTAAATAAAATAATTGCCTTCATTCTTGTGACTATCCAAGAATATAGGAGGAATTTTGAACAAGAAACTTATAAAAGAGGCAATCAGCTAAGAAAAAGAACATAATTTAGCACAGGAATGCACTCTGCTCTAAACTATAGTGAAAATGAAGTTGATCCCATTTTAACATAGGAATTCTGACCCTATGTTCCAAAGAAGTATATGGCAAACCCTTATTTGATATGAGAAATAGAAGGGCCATATCGACTAGAAGTGGTTATGCCCTGTTTATAGATTACAAAGTTGACAGGCATTATATGTTAAATGCAAAATGATTTTGCTTGTAGGTTCCAATCTTTCAGAGTTATATCCTCGATTTTGAAATGTAATTAACATAGTACTAATTGCAACTTTAGTCATAAGGAAGTAATGAAGTATTGACAATCACCTTATTCTCTCCATGTCTTTGGGTGTGTTTAGGTTCTCCATATTGGATGGGTCAGCATGAAGTGTGTATTCAGGGCCAAAGTACTCGTAGTACTCATTGTAAGGCAATTTGTTATCTGGTTCCACCCCAACTGCAACTGCTGTCTGAGACAAAGCAACATGTGTATGAATAACTTAGCATTGTTATGGAATCAATCTATGTGTGCATGTTTTTTATGTGCATGTGTGTGCGCAAGCATACGCATGTGGGGAGAGAGAGAGAGAGACCTCATAGCACCAGCACCGGGCAACATTCCTGATAGTATACCCACCCCCACCCAAGACCATCAGAGGAACATTAAAAGATCTAATAAATCTAAGGCAGTCTGCATGGCCCTTAACAGACAGGTTGAAACAGCCCAACCTATCACCAGATAATGAATCTGCTCCACATTGGAGAACAACTGCATCAGGTTGATAAACCTCCATCACTTTTTGGATGAGTGGCCGAAACAGAGCACGGAAACATTCATCATCCATCCCATCTTTTAAAGGAATATTCAGAGCATAGTTCTTCCCTTTCCCAACTCCAATGTCCTTGATGTGCCCCGTCCCTGGAAAGAAATCTCCATATTTATGGAAGGACACAGTCATAACCCTGTCAGTAGTATAGAATGCTTCCTCAACACCATCGCCATGGTGGACATCAATATCTACATACAATACACGCTGCCCAAATCCATTCAAAGAAGGCATTCAGAAAAACATTAAGAAATCAGAACATGCAGCCATGTCGATTCACAAAACTTGAAAGATAAACAAAATTTTCTCCAATACAAATTGAATGAGATCACACGAGCACAAAAAAAATAAAAAAAGCACTCTTAACATGGCCATTCAAAATCGATCATGTCCCAAATAAAATTGGAAATGAGCAGATACCAGGTGCACTTCGACCATTTGTACAAATATGGTCGAATACAGAGAAACTAATGTATTTCAAGAAAGGCATATATCAAAAACCATCATTAGCTTTCCCGATCTGCATAACCAGGATGCATAGCATTTGTGCTGTCATTCATCATCTCATTAAGCAAGTGGATATTGATACCAACTAACCCTAATTTGGACTCTCAAAAAACGACCATTACTTTTACTCGAAAACTAGACACGCAAAATAATACATGACTCACCAAGAATTTGCTTAAAATTGATAAAAACATAGCTTAGTGGAAATAAACTAACTACAAAAACAGAATATCAAACACAAATTATCATTTACAAAAACAAAACCTACAGAAAGAAACCAGTAAAAACCCTAAAGCAAACAAACAATTACCGAAATACATGAGAAATAAAGTAGAGGAGAGAAAGAGATGCACTAGTAAATTACCTTATGAACTTTGAGCAACTCAAGAATGCCAAGAACAATATCATTAACATAACAAAACCCAGAAGCCTCACTCCTCTTCGCATGATGTAAGCCACCAGCCCAATTCAAAGCAATATCAGCATCCCCTCTATTAAGCTTAACAGCACAGCCAATTGAGCCACCAGCAGAGGCCTGACAAAACTCAAATAACCCATAAAAAACCGGACAATCGTCACCAATATTAAACCTCTTCAACTGCCTCCCATGTGCCGGATCACTCGCTGATTGTGGTGACACTGAAGACAAGAATTCCACGTAATCATCAGAATGGAACCACCCTATGTCTTCAGGACCTGCTGGGAATGGACGGTTGATTTCCATCCGACGGTGGAGAGCGTAGTTGATTATCAAGTTGTGGGCCATTCGGATTCTGTGGGGTTTCATTGAGTGGCCTTGACCGTAGTAGTACTCACCGATTGTGGGTTCGTAGAAGTAGCTGACTCGGCGTTTTTCTGCGTCTGTTCCTGTTGATGGTAGGGATGCGCCTCCATTAGTGTCCAGCATTTTTTTTTCAAATAAGAAATTGAAAATCTGCGTGCTTGCCTCTCTCTCAAGAGGTGGGGGGAGCAGGAGGGAGAACTTAGTAAGAGGAGATGAAAAATAGGGTGGAATACGTTCTCAGAACAAGGATTACAATTCCATCCAAAGTCTTCAAATCCAATTTTGTATAAATTACCTTACCCTTGAATAAAATATAGATATCGTTGAATCCCACCTTTATATATTAATGATGATTGAAAAAGAATTCCTCTTCTTCACGACAAAAATATAAATAATCAAATTTTATTATTTTTTTAAAGCAAAAATAACTTTGATTATCAAATAATCGAAGACCCAGGAGCACAATTGTGTATCTATAATACAATATAAATATGTAAAATTATTATAAATTAGATAATAAATAAAATAAATTATTATAACTTGATCATATCCCTTCACGATCACATGGCTAAGACGTCAAAGCGACGAGTAGCTTAGTTTGCTTGTTAGTGTCACGTGACTCCGTACAAATGAAATACACAGATTGAATTGAATAGCTCTTCCCCTACTTGACACCATATTTGATGTACGATAGAGCAAGAGGAAAACTCTTCACTAACGCACACGGCTAAAAAATAATTAAAATGAAAAAAGGTAAAGAAATATATTTGGCACGTGTATGACACTTGCTGGATTGTACACAAACCCATAGGAGGCTTCTAACCTCTAATGACGGCTAACCACTCCCCTTGGTCTAACACTCGTCAGTGGCGGAGCTCCAGTAACACTTTGACAACATGTTTTTTCTTTCCTTCTTTTCCTTTCTAAATGGGCTTTCTCTCTCTATTTTTTATTAGGATTGATTGGGCCGAGAGTATTGGGCTTGGTTGGGCTCCTCCTCTTCTTTGTTTTTTAGCTTTCTTTTACTTCCTTGGGCCTGGCTGGGCTTCTTCATCTTGCTCTTTAAATTTCTTCTAGTCGTCTAGGTCATTTGTTCCCTTCTTTCTTTTTTCTGAATGAGACGACAACGGAAATCTTTTGAATTTAGAAAAGTCAATTCTTTATATGATGATTGTAGTCGTCGTCGGCAGGTTTTATTTTATTGAAATGCTTGGTATACAGAATATCATCATCATCATCGTCGTCATGAAGCAACAAATTCTTCCACGAGCAAAAGGAAAAGCGACACAACACATATTTTCCACAAAGACGGTGTCAAATCATGAATATTGGTTTCAACTTAAATGGCCATATTGATGTATGATTTACACAAAACATCTAACGGAATATGGTGTTCTACGTCGAAGCTTAAGGCTTTTGCAGACAAGAGAATATTTGGCCATCCTTCATCTTCGATCATGCAATCATGCAAAATCATCACCTCCCGAGAAATTCTGAGGAAAGCTACGTCGGCCTGCGTAAACATCAATTATAGAAGGCAGTGATGGCCTAGCTAAGACCTGTAGAGGCCAGTGAAAGGAATATCCTGGTCAGCCCTTTTGCGTTAAAAACGTGAGATTTTTCAAATCTTTCTTTTTCTGAATATGAAATTGCTTCTTCGCATGTCGGGTTGTATTGCAGCTTCCTACCCGTAATATAAAGGTACTTTATTTGGATTATAAAGTAGGAGCAACGTGGTCCAAAGGTTGAAAATTGAAGGCTTATGGCAGGAGTTTTAATTAGTTGGTGTCAAATCAGGAATTTTCTGTCAACCGGGGACATGGAACTTCAATCAGGTTTATCTCTTAGCATTTTGATTTTGACATGAAGGTTTTTTCTTCTCAAGGCACTCTCATCGCAACTTTTGACCTCGAAAGCTAGTGGATTTGAGTGCATGGGTGGTGTTAAAGGGGGACCAATGGAATCTTGAAACTGGTACATCTTCATAGATGAGTTATGCCCAAAATTTAAGTTAACTGAGGCAATTATTTGAAAAGAGATATCCCACTAAAATAACCCTATTGCTGGTTATGAGCACCCTACTACCATGACCTAATAATGAATCAGTTGAAAGTTATTGCAGGCTTATAATAAATAAAAAGCTGAAGTGAAAAGGTATAGCTTAATTAGCGAAGTATTGAATTTGTTTTTTAGAGGTTTTTAATTTGGGTGTTATAAATTTTAGAATTATTAGAGATTTATATAATCATTAATTTTAAAGTTTTAAAGAATTAATTAAAGTATAAATAACCTTATATAGAAATTCACAATTAAAAAATAATAAAAAAGCTCTTAAAGGGTCTGATATAGCCGGAAGCCTTTTGAGCATTCATGGTCGAGGTTGGAAGCTCGTACAAGTGGCTATACAAGACAGGTAGAACGAAGTCTCCATATCCTTAATTTGTTGCCCAATAAGCAATTGTTCTTGGGGACAAAAAAATATTCCCTTCTTTTCCATGGAGACAAGCAAAAGTTCAGACCCAGGCAAAGAACGTAATCATTTGGGGGGAAGGATTTATGGGGAGAGATGGTTTTTCACTATCATTTTGTGATCATCATCTCTTGAAAAGGAAGCTTTTTTGTTGGTTGATGGAGACAACGTAAAAGGGACTATGCCTTCATGGCTTTGAACGAAAATATACACCAGTTGTGTCCACAAGGACCACACCGGCGTATATCACCTTTTAAGTACTATATTGTTTGGTATTATTTGGACCTAAGGTGAGAAAATGCATGTAGCCATCACAATAGACGTCGATGCTTGTGACCTTGCATACATATAGAGCGCATTTACACCCTTTTTTAAGCTAAATTATCAAAAACATTGAGTCAAACTATTCGTTCTTGATTATTTTTTTAGTAATATATATACGTACATATACTGATCTCCCACATCTAATATTTCCAATTTCAACTGATATAGACCTGAATAGCTTGGTATCATGTGGACCGAGATATTTTTTGGATAAGAGTGTTGTCCATATTGTTTATACCTTGCGTGTGTGTCTCTTCATAATATTTGAGCACCACGCTATTAAAATTTTGCAGCTAGCTAGGATACAAGCAAGGCAGTCCAAGTGGACAACCAGACAATAAAGTCCTTGAGAAATTTACAAGCATGTGTATAGAGCCTGAAATTCAGAAAGAAATGATTAATGCATTTTGTAGAAATGACCTCACTCCCATTAATGATGACGTCTCGGTCACTTAAGAGATAAAAATACGAAAGGAGTTTGCAATTAGTTTTTTAATAACTAAAAACACACTCTATGATTTTTGGAAATCTAATTATTATATAATAGAAAATATTACTATAACCATATATATATATATAAAATAAACTATATTGTACTTGTTTTTAATTATAAAGATAATTATTGTGTTGTTGTGAGAATTTATCTAAACTAGTATATGCATGTTTGAAGGTAAAGAATCACTAAACCGAAGACATTGATTTGGGATTTAAGCTTGGCAATAAGATTCAATCTTCAAATTCTCTTTTGGTGGTTCTTAGTTTTTTTTTCTACAGATTCTCTTAGGCTATTCTTTCCTCAATTTTTCTTTGTGATTTCCTCCCTCTTTCTCCCTTATAAATGTCTGCTTTATTTATAGACCTTTCTCTATTTATCTTTTCAAATTCTTATCTTTTCTCTTATATTTTATCTCACGTTCTCCTCTTTTCTTTTAAATTCGCATTGTTTTTTAGATCGATTTAAACTCCCGTCTTTATCTTAGTCTCTCTTTTCCTTAATCACAATTTCACTCCCATTTTTTATTTTTTTTATTTTATTGATTTTTCTCATTTCTTATTTTTTGAGAATATATTGGAAAATTAGGGGGTAAAAAATAAGTTATTACAAATGACAATCAATTGATTTTATGTAAAGGGAATGCATCAAAAATAGGGGAAAAAAAACAGAAACAAAAGCTCCTCGTCCAACTTTCTTTATTTAAGGCTTTGTCCAAATAGATTTTTAATCACAAGTATTTTTACTTACTGTTTTTCATCATAATTCATTTGTGTTTGGACGCAATGTATATTGAAATTTTTTTTTTTTTAATTTGAGAAAACCTCACTTTTCGGAAAGCATACTTTGTGGGTCCAGGTGAGGGAGTAAAACCCCGGCTGTCCTAGGCTCTTACAAGAAGTGTACACCCTGACTCGAACTCGAGACCTGCTGTGTAGATCTCAAACTCTTTGTCATCACGCTACGTCCCTTGGGTACAATGTATATTGAAATCTTCACACCTTACATTAGATTTTGTTTTTAAATTTAATTATTTTTTTTTTACCGTTGTTTATAATGTACGTATCCCTTCATTAATGAACTAGCTAGTCTCGCATTCTCTCCTTGATGGACTAATTAACCACACATCCCTTCATTAACAGACTCACATTGTGTCCTTTTCTTAGAAGACTGATTGAGTATCCCCTTGGTAGACTCACCTTAAGCCCTCTCTTTAGTGGACTATTCACACATTCCCTCTCCTTGACAGATTGAATATGCATCCCCTTTTTGGTTGACCAATCACTTGTCCTCTCATTTATAAACCGATTGCGTATACTCTTGCTTATACCTCTAAATCCAACTACTACTCCCCAAGTACACTCTCCTAGTCAAATCTGGTTTACTCACCATCAACTATAAAGATAAAACATACATGCATTAAATGTTCACATATTCTTCTGCCATAATAGAGCTCATTAAATGGTGTTATGACATGCTCCAACCTTAAACGAAGCCACTTGCCTCTATGAATTACATGTCAATATGTCACAAGGGGGGCTCACATTCTCTTTTTAAACCACTAATTGTAGCTTGCATCTCCTCTATAAACACACACAACACAACTTTAAGGCTTCATTTATCCTAAACTAGTATTAACTTAAGCATCAAAGATTCCTCTAAACCCAACAGAGAAATCTTTTTTGCAAGTGCTTCTGAAGCTTAAGTTTGGCAATTTCAATCTCCAATTCATCAATCAGCTTTAAAAAGACCTTGATCTTTTGAGGGTTTTTTTCTAAACTTATAAGTGGCATCGTCCTTGTGGAATCCTGAACAAAAGTCAGTTTAACTCCTTTTCTTTTTACATATTTTATTGTTGTTTCTATGATTGAGAACTCATAAAATCTAATATATGAAAGGTTACAAACTTTCCCATCATATATGCTCTATCAACTTCTTTAAATCTCTAATAACTAGCCTAATAGGTAGCTCCTCCATTAGCAGCATTAGTTCTACCTCCCAATATGTGTAGACAACTCTAGTTTGAGGAAGAGGTAAACTAGAGTGAGATGCAAGGGAGCATAAGAGAGTATGATCACTAGCTTAGCCAACATAAAAATAGCTCTTGCTGTCATGAAAGACATTCTCCAAGCATCTTGTTCCTCATGGAATCCAGTTCCTCTAAGAACCAACAACCATGTTTTTCTCCAAGTATCATATTCTTTCAAGAACCACACCTCACAGGCAATATTAATTCTTGTTATATGTTTTTATTTAAAAACCAATAATTAATATAAAAAACATGTTTTCAACAACACAAAGTTTATGAATTCTATTACATTTAGTTTTTATTCAGGAAATTAATATACTGCTAATAAAAAATATATATATGTTTCCTCCAAAATAAGAAAAAATACATGAATAAGAAAAGGAGATTTCGCCTAATTAATTTTCTTTTCCTGGATTATTATAAAGATAAATTAAAAAAAAATCGAAAACTGTCCCCGGCCCAGTATCACGAAGATACACTAGCTAGTTTGTAATTAATACATGGATGCCGGATTGTTTGAAAATACATGGAAAGCTGTTATAAAAATTGCTTGCAACTTGAAAGATATCTAAAGTTGACTATTTTAAAGCAATTAATCGACATCAAAATCAATCGATGGTCATATCGATCAAATTGATTTAAAGGCAGCCTACTTTATTCTCCTGGGCTGTTTTTTTTTAATGATGATGATCATTACAAAAGACATAAAGCCCTTAATATGTTGCTTTTTACAGAACATTAACCTAGCTAGGTGGGGCGGATAATCAAGTGGTATCAGCTGTAGATCACATAAGCTCGAGTTAATTGGATCATAATCTAAGATCGTTGGGTCAACAGCACAAAAATGTAGTGCCCTTTATGCCTTGTGATTTTCCCGATTCATGTTAGATCTCTGTCCCAGTACTAGCTAGGCCTATCATAAACCAACCCTTTTCTTAAACTTGAAAATATACTTCAAAAATGTGTCTGGGATGTTGTCCTCGACAGGATAATATAAATAAAAATGAATACCAATAAATGAGATTAGACTACACTATACTATAGAATATTAGATTCGAGTGTGTGTAGAACAAGACAAGATCAAAAAGTTTTTTTTGCCTTGGGAACAACTTGGGATCGATAGATCATTATCCTGTTCAAAGTTTATTCAAAACACTTAATAATTTATCCTCATCCTATTCTAAGTGTATGTCAAACACATCACAATTTGTTTTTTCTTCAGGGAAAATTGCTAGCAGAATCTGCCCTCATGGAAGTGTCAAATATTCTCCATTGCTGTTCTATGAAACAGCACATAACCTTGCCTATCGGTCAGCATATTATTTTTCTCTTCACGCAAAACATCATGAGACAATCTTATACATCAAGCCACCCTCTAGTATTAAGAAACCGTTTGAAAACGTGGTTCCCTTTAAATTTTAATTTTTTTTGTTAAAAGTTTTTTTTTTATGTTTTCAGATAGTTTTGGTGTGCTCATCTCAAAAATAATTTTTTAAAAATAAAAACATATCATTTAATACATTTATAAACAAAAACCACTTTGAACTGCAACCAATACCATAATTTCAAACAGACTCTAAATCCTTGATCGAGTGTAAAAAAAGAACCTTAGATGAGCCTCGAAACACGGTTACATAAAATTTCTAATAACCTCCCCATAATCAGATCCTATCTTCATAGGAACATGCTAATGTTCTAAAACAATCTGAATTCCAAGTTTACGAGAATAAGATAAATTATATATTGATATCTTACTTAACATTTTAAGTTATTGGATTGAGATTTTTTTTGATATTATATCAAAACTTTGATGACCAAACAGTAACGAGTTTGAATCTTATTATTTTTATTTATTTAATAAAAATTAAGTATAAGGTTGTGAATTTATGGAAGTTTCAAACTCAAAAAGCTTTCACTTGAGGAAATATGTTAAAGAATAATATAAATAATATCTTGATATCTCATTTAACAACTTAAATTATTAGGTTGAGATGATTTTTTGACAAGATAACCTAATTTAGGAACCATTTTAGTAGTTTCACCACTGTAGATAGAGAAACCAACCACCCAATCCCCATCTTCTCTTCTGATAAGTACACCAGCTCCTGCCTTCCCCAGAATCCCAAGTGAGTTGCCATCCGTATTGAGCTTCCACCAAATCTTGACCGGGAAAAGACCAGGCAACCAACCAGATTCCATCCAAAGGCATAGAACCAGTATGTGTATCGAAAGCTTGTTGACAGACTTTATTAAACATAAGAATCTGTTGAACTTGAACAAATTGCATCTTATACCCTTCGAATATCACCATGTTTCTGGTTTTCCAAGTAGTCCCAGCAGGCATTAGTGAATGCCCTGCACCGATCGGTTTAGTTTATCACTTGGAAGCCACTTTTCCAACTAAAACGAAGCACCATACCCCTTACCTACACGCCATCTGAAACCATCTTTTAGAATTGGAGCGCATTTCATTATCCCCTTACAACAGCTTGAAGAATTCTAAGGAGTGGTAACAATGTTATATTACAATCACGAGCAGCCCTGAAGCCTAATCCACCTTCCTTCATCGGAGAAGTAAATTAACAAGGTGAACTCCCTCTAATCTAGAGTTCCATTCCATGGAAGATCTCCGGCGCCTACCCTATCCACCTCGTTACACATGCTCCGAGGGAGCCAACAAGTCTGCATGAATACACTGGAATAGCCGAAATTGTATCCTCAAGTAGAGATGGTTTTGGTATTACGGTAACTTCTGTATTTTACCTAACCTCGTACAAAAAATTGTTTGGTTATAACTTATCCTCAAATAGATTTTAGGTGCAAAATGTAAAATCCATAAACATTTGGGACCATCTCAAACATTAACTGAAATTTTAAGGATCAAACAGTTAATGCCTTACAAACACACAGGCCATATATCTTGAAGAGAGATCAAATCCTCTTCTCTCTAATGGCTTACAAACACACAGGCCATTGATCTTGACCTGAGCACCTGAACCAGTCATTCCACAACACACACAAACCAACCTCCCTTGCAACCTCTCTTCCACATCTCCTCGCTATCAAAACCACCAAACTAGCCTCTATCCAAAGCGATAGCAAAAACCCGAACCACCCACCATCACCAGCATCAACCCACCATCAGCCCCTGATTTAACCGAGGTCACTCACCCACCTTCATCATCGTCTCAGCGTGAGCCACCACTCTATAGTTCAAACCAAACCCACGCCAGCGCCACCAGTCTTCCAACCAGCCGAACCCACTTTAATATTTTTAATTTTAATATTAATATATCAAAATTATTAAAAAAAATATCTAAAAAATATTAATTTTAATTTTTTTAAATAAAAAATAATTTAAAAAAAAATCCAAACTAAAAAATCGCACTTTTAATTGTTGATTGTTTTCATATATGTTTAGTTATCGAGGATGGATGAGCAAATAGTTTTATTTATATCCTTATATTTTTCATTTGGTAAATTAATGTTTATATATGTTGTTTTAATTTGTTCAATTCATCTTTTTTTATATATATAATAGATTGGTGTAGCGTCTTTGGAGAAATTGGAAGCTATGCATACAGCAGGTTAAAGGGGAATTAGATGGGTTTTGTATGTGTAGTTGTTGAGTACATGTATATATATAAAAATTTTATTTAATTTTATTTAATTATAAAAATATATTGAAAAAATTTATATATATAATTTTTTCATTAATAAAAATATGTAATTCGCGGCAAAACACGCTTAAATTATCTAGTATGAACCAAAAAAAAATAAAAAAAATATCATTTTAATTTGACCTGAAATGTAAACAAAATTACTCTACATCCATGGCGTTTACTAAGAGATAATCAAAAGACAAGCCCCTCTTCCTTCTTAAGTATTATACAACAACATCCACTTAATTAACCGAATAATTAAGTTTTTTTCCCTTCTAAATTCCAGTATTTAAAAGCTATTAAATCTTGACTAATTCGATCAAGGATCTACTAAAAAATAAAACTCTCCAAACAATAATATGCTTTATATATGAAGCTTGAATTCAAAATCTTATTTAAAAAAGCCACTTGAAAATTAAACGAATATATTGAGAGCACCTTTTTCATCCCTTTCACCGGCCTTAATGCTTCCTCCCTTTTGTCTATATAAATAAAACAAACAAATATTAAACAAGTAATTTATTAGTTATGCACGTTAAATCAAGTGCGATTGTTTTTACATATTTTTTAAAGTATTTTTTAAAATATATTAAAATAATATTTTTTATTTTTTTAAAATTTCTATCTTACATCATCACATTAAATTAATCTAAAAACATTAAAAAAAATTAAAACAAACTACTTGTAAAATTACGTGTGGAGGTGGTCATTTCCTCTGCTTAGAATATTAAAGCAAACCCTAATTTAGAAACTCTGTCATGTCAGTCATACCAAAAACATATAGATATTTCAGGCTATCCCATCTGTCTGCTAAGAATAATTAATGGTTAACTTTAGACATTTAAGAACTCATAAGATTGATTAGAAGTTGATCTTTTGATCTTTTAATGGGTCCTTTCTACAGATCTTCTCCTAAACAAGTAGTTAGCTAGCATTATTTATTTGGATTTACACAGCTAATAAATATTCTAGAGGCAGGCAGCTCTTACGACATGATGTTTTCTTTCACATCCCGCAAGTAGTTGTTCGTCATGCATGTCCCAAGATCCTCATGGCCCATTATTGACTGCATGCTCATTGCAGTAATTACTTAATATTTTAGAAAAAAGCCTTCAGGTCAAGCTAGATATAAGAAAAAGAAAAACCAGCCATCTTTGTCATCGAGTCACTGCATGTCCACAGAAAGCAGTGGGATTTTTCGATGAATGTTGTCTGGCATCCATGGTTTCCCATTGAGAAAAGGAAGTGGCCAAATTGGACGAAGGACAGCCAAAAAGAGGTAGGCCAGGAAATGTCTATCTGGCTACGTATTTTCCAAGTCTTTTTGCCTGAGGTGTGACTGTCGGTCGTGGATGCGTCCATCAATGGCCCCAATCATTGAAGCTTCCTTCATTGATGTGTTCTGGCTTTTGGTATTCTCCACTAATAATTAAATTACATGACAATTCCAATATTGCTGCTTTAATTTCCATTAAGCAGCATCTCATATACAGTGTTTATAGCGTAATTTAGATTTTCTAACAGGAGAATGAGTGATGAAAACTAGTCCCTTCCATATCTAGATGGTTTTATTTATTTATTTTTTAAAAAAACTCCATTGTTATATGATATAAGAAAGCTACTCCTTGTTATGTGGTCCGAAATCCTTTGAATCTCTGATTAATTCAAAAACAAAATCTCGTACATGTCTACAAATGCAAAAATAAAAAATCAATCAACAGTTAAGCGCTAGCTGTTACATTTTTTCATGACAAAAAAAGTTCATTAAGAAAACAAGAAGAAGAACCACTTGGAAAACCCAAAAGAAAAGATTGGATAACCTAGAAAATATCAATTGGAAATATATAAGGTTGAGTGTCCTAGGATTCATGTTAACCTAGGTATGATGTCTTAAATTGTAGCCAGTTCAAAACGTGGAGGATTCATTGTATTGGTCTTAGTTCCATAGAAACCCACTTCTTATTGGGTGGAGACCACCTATACAAAAATTTATTAGGTCAAATATATTACCCACATTATTAATAAAACTAAATCAATAAATATTTGATATAGATAAAAACACTAGCACTAAAATTAATATATAAACAATGCAATATATTTAAAAAGTCTCATGCATCATTGA
>Ga0325404_1004858_pt1 | contig 14236 bp, 9 predicted proteins | sample PopdelMetagenome_18_FD_205664 | JGI IMG/M metagenome (GOLD analysis project Ga0325404, IMG submission 205664) | Populus deltoides microbial communities from Bellville, Georgia, United States - Xylem-Control-R1 | ecosystem: Host-associated > Plants > Phyllosphere > Stem > Wood/Secondary xylem... | reverse complement strand
AAGTAAAATAAAAGAACCATGAACGCAAACCTTGATGCAAATTACACGATACTCGTCTTACAATACATTACATGATATATTCATTTCTAAAGTATTTAGATGACTGGATTGATCCCAAACAATCATGACTAGCTTTTAAAATATACAATTTAGTTCATGAAATTATAATAATTCTATACGAATTAAATTGAATCAAATTATAAAACTCAATTTTCAACCAATATAATTTTAATGGAGAAAAATAATATATATATATATATATATATTAATGAGTCAGTCCAGGTAAATCTACGAGACCTGCACCCCAGGGCATGAAAATAACCATATAGAAAAAAACCACAAAAGATTTTAAATCTCAATTCCTAACAAACCCAGTATTGAGGGATATAATTGAAAAAAAATCAATATATAAAAAATGATTCAAGTCAACTCGAGTTAATATGCAAAACCTTGTTTTGTTTTATAAAACTATTTTTTATTTAATTAAATAATAATGAAAACATATGCTTAGAGAATTAAAGACCAATTAAGTCTTAAAAAGTTTGTTTGAACCCATAACAACTCTATAAAAAATAGTCCAAAATTAATTAAAAATCCTAATTAAAAACAAACAAAATGTCAAGGAATAAATTGAAAAAAAAGAGTAAAGACAGCAAATTAAAAACCTAACATTGATCAGAAAAAAAAATAAAAAAGAGACAAAAAAAATACTCAAAAAATGAACCACCTAAATTAATTTTGGTTAATCTTTTAAGCTTGTGACATGGGTCACGAAACTTGGATTACCTTGTAGAAAGTAGATAAAAAAAATTACAAAGTCTAATCTCAAACTAATTAAATTCCCAATTAACACACCATCAAATGATGGAAATGAAGGGAAAATGTTCGATTTTAAAGAGAATGACCAAAAAGGAGTAACTTGAGTCAATTAGGATTAACTTGTCAGACCCCGTGATTGAGTTGTAAAAACAGAAAACCACATAGAAAGCAAAAAAATATATATTTCAAAGCCCAGTCACTAATCAACCCATATTGAAGGATGGAACAAAAGAAAAAAAACAACAAAAAAATACTAGAGTAAACCCAAAATAACTTGTAAAACCCACAGTTTAGGGCATAGATAACCATATAGAAAACAAACTAAGAAAAAAAAAAACTCAATTTCAGACTATCCATTTGATGAATAATGATACCGAAAAAAATAAAAAACTTCACCACAAAAAATTACAATTAACCCGGGTCAACCTTCCAAATCCATAATTTGGGTCATAAGATGAAGATCAACTTATAGAAAACAAATAGCAACTATGAAGAATGAAATTAAAAAATTAATTCAATATTAGAAAGGATACTTAAAAGAAAATAACAAACAATAAAAAAAGAATCAATATCGATACAAAAGAAAAATAATAAAGCAAGGCATAAAATTTAAGTGAAAAGAGAAGGAAGGAGAAAAAAGCCATTGACGACGCACTCCAGAATAAAAAACCAATTTGGACTGCCTTCTAAGGTTGCCCTGGTCGAGATGATTCAAAAGTAGTTGTGCAATTAGCCTGTTTGGTGGCCGGTGGAAGGCGCATGCGCCTTCAAGGTGCAATGATCCTCCTCATTTGTTGGTCTGAACGCACGCCCCAACCATCCTTCCTCTATCCATTGTATTTCATCCATGACCTTGTTTTGTTTTCAAATTTAGTTTTTGGGGCTCAACTGAAACAAACCCCCAAGAGTAATACTAAATAACTTCAATGTAAAATGGTCGAGTAAAAAAAAAATCGAGTTATAAAAAAAAATAATTGGGATGAACATTTTTCACTACTCGTCCAATTCATCCCCCCACAGCTAGTAACAAAAAGGGACTTGATATGCACTTGAGGGTCTAGCTGCTGTGGTCACTCGTGGACTTGTTTCGCTCCCCTCCCGGGTTCGACCCTCTATGTGCACGCTTGTCACCCCCGCGGTGCCTTACCTGCTCCTAGGCTTGCAGGATGTCCAGTGGGCCGTGGGGAATAGTCGTGGTGCGCGTAAGCTGGCCCGGACACCCCACGTAAATCAAAAAAAAAAGGGGACTTAATATTTTTCCAATCTTCAAAATCAATCCCTGTAAATCTAATCATTTCAAATCAATATAATTTCATTTAATCTCAACAATATAACATCAATTAAAGGATAAAAATTTTTATTGACACTGCACAATTCTCTAATTTAGATAATCAAAATAAACTATCAAATCTAATTCCAAATAAATACAGTATTAAAGGAACAAGTTTTTAAAAAAAATCCAAGATATTAAAAATAAAAATTAAAGAAAAATAAAACACCGATACAATTTACAATGTTTTTTTCTCTTGTTCTACACTATATTTGCCACACCCTTTAATTTTTTTTCCTGTTTTTATAATTTTTGCCTATGCTTCGAAAATAACTTGTAACTAGTTTTTCATATTTATAAAAAGGAGGAGCGGGGGATAAGGATGGAGACATGACCAGATTAATTTTTCTTTCCTCACAAATTTCTATTTAAATTTTTATAATTTCAATATTTCATGTTTTTCTAATTTCTAAATATGTTTTATGATGCACATACACATGCATATATACGCATGTATTAATTTTTAAAAATACTTTTTTAAAAATATAACCTTGTTAAAGTTTTGTTTTTTCATTTTATCAAATTAATATGAAAAAAATAAATTACTCAGGATAAATAATAAATTATTTTATACAATTTTATAATCTAGAACAAGAAAAAAATAAATGAATTAGATTAAATGGTTTTTTATTTATAAATTATTATTATTGTAAAATACACTTGATAAAAGTATTTGATGACCAAGTAAATTATAATTTAATTATATTATTTTTTAGCAATTAATTATTTTTCACGAAGATTACAATTTTTTTTAATATGATTTTGACAAGTAAAGAAGTTATCATTTTAAATTAATTAAAAAATACTCTCATTATAAATGAGAATAGAAATAATGATATTTATTTATTTTTTTTAACCATGCAAATAACAATAATATTAAAAGTTAGAACAATAAATAAAGAGATATATAAATGATATAATAAATATTTTACCAAACGCAATTTTATCTTTTCTCTTGTTCTCTATCATTCCCTGTGACAAGTGTCTTCATTTTTCCTGTCCTAAGATATTAGCATATCGAGCTTACATTCCAACACGTGGCGATCAGATAAAGGAACAATCACATACCTCCTACGAGAAGCTTCTTCCCCGCGAAACACGAGATCGCACCCTAGCTCACTAAACTCGTAAAAAACAGTATCAAAACCTCTTGCAAAGCAAAATCACAGCCAAGCTAAAGCAGCAAGCACTTACTTCTCGCTCGCCGACAAACGATTGCGGCCGCCGTTTTCTTGTTCTCGAGTTGCAACTCGCTTGTTCACTCAGCCCCGAGTTAACTTAAGCACGTAATCAAGGTAACATTGAAAAGTCATCTCGCTCTACAAATCTCCTCAATTTATTTTTTTCTTTCAAGAAATTCTAGGATTTTGATTATAATCAATCATTTCTCCATTGTGCACGTAGATGAATTAAATGCTTGAAAAAGGCTTGATTCTATTGTTTTTTTTAGGAGATTGAATTCAAGAGTCAGGGTTTAGGGTTTTGGATCTATGTATTAATAGCGGATTACATTTCTAAATTGAATGCTAATCTTGGGCTATTGTTTAGTGTTCTAGAGAGATGAGCAAGAAAAAGAACCCTCTCGTATTCTTAGACGTATCCATTGACGAAGATCCTGCTGAAAGAATTTTTATCGAGGTAATGCAATCTCGTTGGTTTAATTTTTATCTTGAGGTTTTGCAAGAGGAAACTGAAGTTTGGTTTTCCAGTATCGAGATAAAGATAAAAACCTGTTTCTTTTGAATGCACAGCTTTTCGCCGATGTTGTTCCCAAGACTGCCGAGAATTTTCGGGCACTCTGTACAGGTATTTGAATCCTTTCCTGCTTTCTTACAAATCTTTGGTAAGTTTGTACTGGTCACATTTTGGCTTTTAGAACAAAATTGTTGAAGGAACAGGTACTAATAACTATTGCCTGTCAATTATGGATGGGTTTTTTAGGGTCATCCAATTATCTTTTAAGTGGTGTGAATCTTGATTTGAAATATGCTATTTGTTGACAAAAATTTGAACTAGTCATCAAATGGCTGTGTATTACAACGTGTATAACCATTTAGAGTCCGTGCCACCAAAGAAGAATCTGATTTTAATCTGTGACCTGCAAGTTCTAAGAACGAAGAAGGTTATTTTAATTCCTGGTATCTTATTTCAAAATGATTTTCTGCTGGGTTAAAGATGTAATACCTAGTTCTTCAATTTGTTGTGGCTTGAACTAGCTACTCTTTAAGCACACAGTTTCAGAATGCCTTAGACAAGAAGAATATCTTCTTATAAATTTTGATAGGCAGTTCACTCCTTGAACTAGCTACTCTTTGATAGCCCTGCCTGGTTTTTTGATGGATATTATCGGGTAGGACAAGGACAAAGGACTAGGGTGTGAGTCGTGGAACTGCATTCTGCTGGTTAAAATGAATTCCCTTATACAGTGCCTTGTTTCACAATTCATAATAGTGGCTACAATGCTCTCTAAACTGTGGTGAATGTATCACTAACTTCTAATAACTACACTTTACTGGACTTCGAGGAGTGATTTGCATTCAAAAGGGTCATAAATGAGAAATCTTTTGTTATAAATCAGAATACCAATTGCGCGAGTACACTTTAGTTTAAAGTTCTGTTGATTTCTAATATATTTGCATGGAAGTTTGTACCAGAATGTCACTTTATACCTCATTAAGTGAACCGAAAAGTTGAACGTGGAGAACAGCCAATGCTGTTACTGGGATCAAAGTGGGTGACATTGTGTTTCTGAATTTAATAACAAGTACACTGGAAATCCCTTTGCTTGCGTTCTTTTCTACTATATAAGAACGTTTCACCAGTCAAACTGGTTCTCCTTATTTTTCTGCGATCCCTGATGGTTAAGTGCACAAGGTGAAAAAGATGATTGATACCTTGAAAATTTGATCAAAGTGCCCAAGAATATCACATCTCTCGACAAGGAAAGGGATACAACTGAAAAGGATGATTCACTTTAGTGTCTGTGCTTCATTTCAGCGAGCACAAACACCAATATATCTTGTCAGTGCTGCCAGATCAAAAGATGTTCTCAATCTGTTATTATAATCTGCAACCTTAATTTGAATACTCTCCTTGCCTTTTTTGTTGGCTTGAGAAATTAGTTTCCTAGTTTCTGCATAATAAATCCTTTGACACTATTCTGCTGTTGTCCATTGTAGGTGAAAAGGGCATTGGAAAAACCACCGGAAAACCTCTGCACTACAAAGGCTGTTCTTTCCATCGAATAATCAAAGGATTCATGGCCCAAGTATGTTGTTTCTTTCCTTTGTCAATAAGTGTTACCCTTGAGATATCATGATGCTTGTCTTTTGATTGCTAGTAGTTCATTGCAGATTTATAAATATTGTCAAGTTACCACATTTCTTTCACTGCCTGCTTTCCAATTTTATGATTTACCAAGTTACTCATATTTGTTTGAGAAGACAAACAAATAACTGAATATCTGTGAACCCATTGAGTTTCAGGAAATCATTTTTGGTGGGAACTTACTGATTGCCATAATTGATGAATTATATAATTGACTTGATGCATGCTATTCAACATGTTGAATATATTTACCTAACCCTGGTATATTTACCTATCAAAATCATGCTTAAATATTACATGTCTAAATATAATTTTTGGCTGCTATATTTTTAAAATCACCATCTTTGACATCTCTGTATTAAAATATGATGCATCAACTTATGGATAAACATCTATATTTAGTAGATGCTACTTATGTTCCCCATGCAGCTGTATCCCGGTTTATTGATTGTGCAAAGGACTAACATGTCTACATTCTAATATGTTATTTCTATGATATGAGAGCAAAATTCTGCACAGCCAGTTAACTTGAGCCATTGTTTGGGAGGTGACAATAGCAAAGTACAACAAATTATACTGATCAGAAGTTAAACTATAGGGCATCTTCTTTTGTTTGCACTAGCTTTGCAGAAGGAAGCAAGTTATTTATGTTTTTGTCAATCTAAAGTAAATATATATGATTAAGACAAATTGTTCAGTCTCTTTTCTTGTCCTGACAGGGTGGTGACTTTTCGAAGCGAAATGGTACATTCTTTGATTCCATAAGCTCTCTATCCTGCTAATGAATCCTGTTTCTCTGTTTGACTTGCATACTCTTGGCCAGATTTGTAAGGATCAACCTTTAATTGGTTTGCAGGCTCTGGTGGAGAAAGTATCTATGGAGGGAAGTTTGCTGGTAATCTTCTATATTTAATCATCCGATTGCTTGCAACGATTTGTCTCATCATTACCCATAAAATTTATGCTCTCTTTTTGTAGATGAGAACTTTATACTGCGGCATGAAGGAGCAGGCCTTCTTTCTATGGCGAATAGTGGTCCAGACACAAATGGTTCCCAGTTTTTCATAATCTTTAAGCCACAGGTCCACCTTGATGGGTATTTAACTTTGCTTGTTCTGCTCATTTCTTTGGCTTTCATTACTCTTTACCCATTAGCCCTCAATTTTTTTAGCCCTTTGCTGCTGCTTTCTGCATTCATGATCTCATAAAGAGTAACTCTTAAAATATGATCAAATTGTTACATTCTTGTTTTTTGATGTATGGCAGGAAACATGTTGTGTTTGGAAAGGTGGTTAAGGGAATGGACATGGTGAAGAAAATTGAACAGGCAGGAAGTGCCGGTGGCCAACCTGCCGGACCTGTAAAAATTGTGGATTGTGGTGAAACTTCTGAAAGTAAAATTGAAGGTTCCGTAGGGAAGGACTCAGGTAAAACTTGGGTATTCGATACTTATGGTTTGGAGCATGCTTGCCAAACTTTTTATTTACATGTACTATATAATATTACTTTCTCCCAGGAAAGAACAAGAAATCTGGGAAGCCTACGGATGATGGTCCTGGTGATAAAGTTAGAGGAAGAAGTAAAAAATCCCTGAAGGATGCAAGGAAGAAAAGAAAAAGAAGATACTCTTCATCTTCATCTGATTCTGAACCATTATCTTCAGAATCAGATTCTGATTCAAGCTCATCTAGTAGTGATGGAAGGCATAAGAAGAAGAGGAGGTTGGTGAAAAAAGATAAATACCATCGTGGGAGAAAACTAAAGTATAGACAAAGGGAGAGGAAGAGAGGCAGGCGTGATAGACGATCAAAGCGGAAGTCTAAATGGTCCAATTTACATTTAGTTGAAGTGCAACCACTTTAAGCTTTTTCCCTTCTTGTATTCTCCTGTACTTGACAATGATCGTGATTGTACATATTGTATTTGTTTCAGGAGTTCTGAGAGCGCAAGTGATACAGAGACTGATAGTTCTAGCAGTACTAGCAGTTCTAATGATGAAAGTCCTGTTTCTGCTCGTAAGACCGATAATTCAACTCAGGCCGGAAAGAAATCAAATCAGAGCCCTGGTATGTGTTTTCCTTTTATTTCTGCAAGTTATGAGCTCCATTATCTTTTCATGATATTCTGTTCCTGCCTTGAATGTTTGTGAAACAGCTGGATTTCAAATGAATTTCGTTGAGATTTTTGTCAGTGGTACTGCTGGCTTTAACTCGGTGCTATTTTTTATATTGCAGATGCACGTGGAAAATACTCTACCCATCTCTCCGTTAAAGAAGCTGTGGTGGAACAACAGCAAAGGAATGACAAGCCCAAGACAGCTGAGGCCAGCTCGTCACATGAAGAAGGTGAATTGTCTCCCAAGAACAACACACATCTAAACAATGGGCATGGGACGAATTCTAAATTGTGCACTTCTCCTAATCGGCATTCTTATTCAGATGACTCAGACAAATCCAGGTGTCTGCTTCTACATATTTGTGCTTTTGTTGTCCTCACACTCACTGGAGTTCACAACTAAGTAATTTGCACTGTCTTACAGGAGAGCCATTCCAAGCTCCAAAAGTAGGCCTAACAATAGCCATAGGAGCAGTCCTAGCATGAGTCCTGAAGAAGTTTCCAGGAGTCCAAGATTCAGAACTGACAGTAGAAGTCCAGTTAGGAAGTCTGGGGAGCTGAGCCAGGGAAGGTCATCGAGGAGTCCACTGGGTAGTCCTGCCAACAAAGGCCACCACGAACCTTCTATGTCAAACCATGGACAGGGTTTATCACACTCTCGGTCCCCAAATGGCACACCCAAGCGCATTAGAAAAGGGCGTGGCTTCACTGAACGTTATGCATATGCACGTAAGTATCGCACCCCATCTCCCAAACGAACCCCTTGGAGGTCCTACCATTATGGAGGAAGAAATATCGATGGGAGGAACCGTGATAGGTAAGCTCAACGTCACAAATTAAATTTAAAGGTCTTCCATCATCTGAATATAATTTAGTTTCACGTCCCCTTCCCCAACCCCTCTTTTTTTCTGAAGGCTGTCAAGCTACAGAAGTTACTCCGAGCGCTCACCACCAAGACGTAATAGAAGTCCACCAAGAGGCAGGAGCCCCTCGAGGTTCACTCTCCCTCTCCCTACATCTCTCTCAAAACTCATAAAATGTCATTTATGAAATTTGGCAGGCTGTCTTTCACGATCTCTCTCTCTCTCTCTCTCTCTCTCTCTCTCTTTTATGGGTACCTATGGTTTCTATTTTAAAAATAAAACGACCTGTAAAATCTTGCAAACTCTTTATTCTCTCACCAGTAAACTGCTATTTTGGCAAGGAGGAGGAAGCTCAAATGAAACTCATGGCACCAGAAAATATTTTAAATGTTAGCCACTAGTAGATCCATATGTTCTAGCTCATAGTGTTCTTACTTTTATTTCCTGTACAAGTTACCAAACTTTGGCAAGCTACGGATCAACTCATCCAGTTTTACTAGCATAGTATATTATGGAAAAAGCTGATGTATGAGTATGATGCCAGCGGGCCAGGCAGCTCCGTTCCATGCTGTATTCATGTCTTAGGTTCTTGGTGTTTATGTTACTTTGTGAGGCACTACATGCATGATGATATAAAGTGATCTATTCTTCATAGGTACGGAAGGCGGAGAAGCAGAAGCAGAAGTAGAAGCAGAAGTGTTTCTAACAGCCCAGGCGGTTATCGTGGCCGCTACAGGGATCGGAGTGGGAGACAGAGTCCAAGACGCAGTCCAACTCCGAGAGATAAGCGACCAGCCATAAGTGAGGGTTTGAAATCTCGTTTAGGTCCCCGAGCTGATGACCAATCTTTTCCTAACAAAGGAAGACCGAGATCTAGGTCCAGTTCGAGGTCTCAGAGCCGTGGGTCCTCTCTTTCTAGATCTCCTGATTCTGTACCACCAAAACGTCAAGGCAGAGCAGCTAGCAGGTCCCGATCAAGCTCACCATCTGGACAGCAGGGTTTAGTTGCCTATGGGGATGCCAGTCCTGATTCTGGAATAAATTAGCCGTTGGAGGCCTTTTGGTCGCTGAGAGGGCGTGCGGCGTGCGCCAATCTTTACCCTGCTCAGACTACGGTGGTGAGCATGTTGAGTCGATTGGCACGTATATCCAAACATTTCTGCAGATGTGTCATGCTTTCAGGGAAAGTTGGAGGGAGTTGATGATCCTCATTTGGCTCCTATCCGGGCCCATTTGAACGTTCTTATCTTTTTTTCTGGGTCTCCATGTGAACATATGGTTTCAGCAATTTTATTTTATTTTTGTTTATCAAGAACGATATTGTAGTAAAAAAAGCCGTAGCTGACTATCATAAGATTCCTTTATCACCCACAAGGGATTCAAATCTATTTTTTCCTAGAATAAGAAAACAATCTCACGATTCATTTATGTCACGAGTATTATTTATTCGTGTGTTCCAAGGGAGAAACTGGGGGTCTGGAGCAGGTGTGGAGCCAGGACATTAGGTTAAGGTCAAATTAGAGAAAAATCTCTATGAAGGGTCTAAAGTTCAAATTGAAGAGCAGTGCACGAAAGAAAATTCGTTCAGCTTCGAAGAAAGGGATGCAGCCTGATAAATTGCCTTACGATTTGTGAAACATCCCAATGACTTCTCTCTTAAGCACGGTGGCTATCGTCCTGTCTTGTTAATGTAAACTCCACATGCGAGCAGTCTTACCATGGCCTTTTAAAATCAGCATCAATGCTTGTTAAAGAGAACTGGAGGGGATGAGGAATTAAACTTCACGAACAATTTTCTGCAAAGTAAATAAACAACTATCTTAAGTTTATTACACTGCTAAAGTTTGGGTATAACAGCGTGCCTATGACTTAGGTGGCTTAAGGTTATTTGAGAAACTCGAGGCCGCACACCAGGATTGTGAGGGGCAGAAATGAAGAAAACAGAGAGAGAGAAGGAAAAAGCATGTCAACACAGCAATTACGAGCAGCTCGACCCCCTCCCTTAGATTGGTCTACCTTTGGGTACAATTTGATCTTTGAGCCACATATAGATGGGAACCAACACATAGTACGTTGCTGCCATGGCACCCAAAATGAAGCGCATAAGGAACACGAATGGCTTTACAGGCTCTGTCACATCCTCTGCCTTCGGACCAAGCTGTGGTAAGAGAAAAGGAAATATTCCAAGGGTGAAAAATAAGAACCGTGAGGAAGCTTGCAATCACAGAAGAATTTTACTTCAAGTATACCAAAAATCTAGCATCTGCATGCATGTAAAACATAGAGCAAAAGTAGAGGAAAGCATATTTATAAATGGATTTCGAATCCCAATTGCTCCAAGAGAATAAGTTTAATGGCCACATATAAAAATCGTAAGTCAGACAACCTTGCATTCGAACTACTTTCCAGTCAGTTGAAGGAATCTGATTACGCCACCAGTCAAAACCAAAGGTCACGACACCCAGAAACAGGATCAGAACTGTGATAATGGTGCAATTCTCTGATGATCATGCAGGTGGAGGTTATAATCTCAATGGTGTAAAGATGATGGAATTACGCCTGAACACAAATGTTCCATGTTATATCATATTCTTTCTCAGCAGGGAACCTGCTAATCAGGTTCTAGCTTTCAGTTTCAGTCAACTTTCTACCAAAACCTAAAAAAGTTGTTAAATGCTCAACAAACCTTCTTCTTTCTTAGTTGGACATGAAATTATTCAGAAATACAAGCTCAGCTCCTTTCAGCCAGGATCAGCACAAATAGATCCAAGCCACAGGATTTCATTTTGTGGAATATGGATTGATGACTAGCTTCAGGAGTTCTTAACAATAAATATTACAGGCGGTTCTATGTTGTCAAATTTCCATCCAACCCCGCGACCCAAACAGTGAATTACTCCCAGCAATGAAAAGACTCTGATGATAGAGCAATAACTAGATCCACTTCCATCTAAGATATCAAAATGCTCCTTTGTTGAATCTCCAAGAGAATACAGTGAATTCTTAACTCATGGAAGTTTATATTTCATACTGACCCAAACGTTAGCTCCAATTTTAAGTTAGTAATGATTTAAAAATCAAAACATTTGATGGCAATGACCAATGACATTGCAGACAATATGGGTTTTTGTGAGTGCAATCCTCAATATTTTACAGAGAGCAACTGAGCAAAGGATCAATAGAGCAACAAACATATATTTTCTAGAAAGAGATGTTCCTAAGCAGACATGATAGAATAAACCTACACAAGTGTGCACGCGCGGAGAACGAGCGGGTAGGCCAGTGGCCTGGTGCACATTAATATTAGCTCCATCCAAATGACATGCAAAACTAGAATAACAGTGGGTAATTAAAGCAACCAAATGCAGGCTTAATTATCAAGTAATGGATAAGTCTAGAATAATTACCTGCAAAGGAGAATCTCCAGATGCAGGTTTAACACCGGTTACAGAACATCCCATGATCAGCCCATGCCTACGAACACCACGATACCATTTTGGGCCAATCCTCTTCAGTTGAACATCCTTAAATCCAGCCTTCTGGAACCATTCGATGTACTCTTCCTCCTTTGGGAAGAGCATCCAAGCATCAGCAAAGAAGCGAGACAACCAGAATGTTGGGTACACTGGACCAATTAAGCAGGCTTTGCCCCCTAGTTTCAAAACCCTGTATGCTTCCTTGATGCCACGTTGTGGATCAGGCCAGTACTCAATACTGAGAAGGTGAAGATATGTTATTCCCATAAGAAACCATGAAGAGAAATTACCTCACCCAAATCTCAATAATAATGCATCAATAATTTATTTTTCTTGAAAATTTACAATTTTCCTACTCTTAAAACCACATAATGACTCCAAAATTAATGTTATGCACATTCCTAGGAGCTTACCCAAAAGCCTCTATCACATCAATTAACATACTAGATTCATCAGAAACCAGATAGAGGCCATCTCTTGGTAAAATCAAGAAAGACTCGCAATACGAACGTTATAACATAGGAGAAGCCACTCCATGCAATAATATCGAAGGCAAGGACTCTCTCCAAATTCTCGCTCTTTTTGGCAGGAAGCCACTTTGATGAGACTAAAATCTTCCAAGTTCTAATGCCTTGTGGAAAGTAGGTACAAAATTACAGGAAAGCATATTCACAAAAATAATTCAACGCATATTTGACCAGGAGAATCATTCTAGATAGTGCTTGAAAGGATAAAAAGCTCAAAAGTAATAAATCAAAAGGTATGCAGAAAAGTCCCATTGTAGTCCAGCATAAATGACTGTTTCTCCAGCCACCAAAACATAAAACAACCAGAAATCAACACAATAAAGTACAGTATCAAATAGCAAAAACAAGAATTCAGTTCAAACAAAAGGCAAGGTATGTAATTCAGAAATACACCTCCCAGCAGACACATATCTATCCGCATAATCAGTACGAAATGGTAGATCCTCAGCATCGCCCTCAATAATCTTACAATCCTTCAAAGGCTCTTTCTGCTTTGCCTTTGCAAGTTGGTGTGGAGATTGATCAAGGATGGTAACATTTTTGGCATCCACGTGCTTAACTATACCCAAAGTGGTGAAACCAGTGCCACCACCAACATCCACCACCAACATATTCCTGTCACTGAGATCTGCAGGCTCAAGTGCCTCATCTCTCATGTCCTCGGTCCAGTGCCCAGGATTTATCACATGGTCGTACACAATCGAGAGAAACCTATAGAACCAAAAGGCCTCTTTCTTGTGTTGGATAAATCTGGGCTGGGAAGCTGGCCTAGAGGCTGATAAACTGCACATGGGTGTCAAAGTTCTTGTCTTTGAAATTCTAGTACTAGCGACCACATTCACTTTAGAAAAGTGCCTCCCTTGCAAATCAGACCCCCAGAAGCCTAGCCCTTTAGGGGTTATGCCTCTAATCAGAGTGAGGTTTTCAGCTCCATTGAGCATTGAGGAGGCCATGACTGGACCAAACAAAGAAAAACCACAAAGGAAAGAAGTAAGATTTGGAGGTTACAGAGAAAACCCACTAGCAGAAGTTTTAATTGGTGGTGGTTTGTTGTTGTTCAGAGCATGATATTGATGTACAATTGTCTAGTGTGTAAGGTTGTGGTTACTCGCTATATCTCTCTGAAATTGAAACAAAACAGATAAAGACAACCGGTTAATTTGGGACCTGAGGAGGCTTGCCGCCAGGGCAGTAGCCAAAATGTAAAGCTGGGTGCAGAGGTGATTGGAACTTGAGGCAGGGATTTATGAGAGTGGAAGTGACTGGTGGTAGACAAGGAACCCAATCCGGTAAGCAAGGCCACTGGTGTTGAGACCGTGGGATACAAACAGAAATGAAGTGACGACAAGTTAAGAACCATATCGATCCCTTTACTATTATGATTTCGTGTTTTGGTCACTTTACATTACGTTTAGCTTGATTGGTCCCTTACTCCCTTCACTACTTTGTCCAGAGAGAGAGACAGAGCAATTCCACTACGAAGTTGGTGATGCATTGGAATGGTGAATATGCATCTGCAATGCAATTTAGATATATGAAGGATGCTTTTCCTTTCAAGATGAAGGTGGAGATGAAATAAAAATATTTGATGAATTTGGTATTAAAACATATAAAATATCCTATGATTTATTAAACTTTAATATCCATATATAAAATATAAACTTTGATCTAAAGCCCGCTTCTTACAGGATGGAAAATCATCTCTGGAAGCCATGGAGTTGGATATAATGATTAGGATGAGCTAGCAATTATCTGTTTGTTCGGACAGAAGTAAATTTA
>Ga0325404_1004856_pt1 | contig 14238 bp, 4 predicted proteins | sample PopdelMetagenome_18_FD_205664 | JGI IMG/M metagenome (GOLD analysis project Ga0325404, IMG submission 205664) | Populus deltoides microbial communities from Bellville, Georgia, United States - Xylem-Control-R1 | ecosystem: Host-associated > Plants > Phyllosphere > Stem > Wood/Secondary xylem... | reverse complement strand
TTGTCATTTCAGATCATGCTTAGATTGGAATACTTAATGGTGATAAATTACATGTCACTCATGTAGGAGATATTGTCATAACTCCTAATTTAAGACTTCAAGATGTTTTTTTATGTCTTTGGTTTCTTTTATAACCTGTGTTCTGTTGGGAAGATGACCAAAGATTTAAATTGTGGGGTCCTTTTCTTTGCTGATTTTTATGTCTTTCAGGACCTCAAAACAAGGGGGCTGGTTGGATTGGGTAGTTTGCAAAATAGGGTTTACTAGTAATCTTTTAGTAATGATTCTTGTGTTGCTCATTCGATTCCAAGCATTAATTAGGATGTAATTTACGGCATCAATGTTACTATTACTGTTATTATTGAAAAAAAAATATAATTTTATTTGAAAAATAAAATTAAAAAGCACAAAAACTTTAACTAAAAGATAAAAAAAAATCAAAAGAAAAGAACCCAAACTAAAATTATTATTATTATTATTGAAAAACAATCATGAATTTGATATGAAGGATAAAATTGAAAGCTATAAAGATTTTAATAAAAGAGAAAAAAAAATTAAATATAAAAAATAGAAGAACTGAATTGAAAAAATTATATTTACTTATTATAATTGTAGAATTAAATTAAAAATAAATAAAACTTTAATAATAAAAATAATAGCTTGTATCCATATGCTAAATGTACCGATAATCATTACATGGAGTTGCCCCTTTCAAGAGTGGAGGGCCAAAATAAGAAGACAATTTCAAGTATAAATTTCTTAGTGTTTATATTAGAGATACATAAAACCTCTATCGTTGTTGATTTTGTTTTAGCACTAAAGAAGAAGCTTAAACTCAAGACCGTTTAGAAGAAGAAAAAAATATTAGTGTCAATTGAGGTATAACTCATTAGCAGTAATGTTAATTTACGTCCCCAAGGAACGTAGCGTGATGACAAAGGGTTTGAAATCTGCACAGCAGGTCTCGAGTTCGAGTCAGGGCGTGTATCTCTTGTAAGAGCCTGGGACAGCTGAGGTTTTACTTCCTCACCTGGACCCACAAAATACACTTTTCGGGAGATGAGGTTTCCTCGAATCCAAAAAAAAAAAAGTAATGTTAATTTACTTGTATTCACAAAAGGAAAACATTGGAAATAATACACAAGATTATCCTTTTATGTAATTAATTATTTGAGAAATGAAATAAAATAAAATAAAATAAAATCTACAAACCCAGCCATATAGTGATTAAAGGGGTTTTTTAAAAGTTATAGCCATAATTTAAAGCAAATAAAGAAATGAGAGGGAGATTAGCAACGGGCTTAGAACTTTACATTAGAAATGGAGTAAGATCAAGAAATTGGAAAACTGAGACGGCATTAAACCAGACATTTCCACATGGCTTCTTGTAGTGCTATTTTGTGCCATTGTACTAACTACGAGGTTCTTGCATGCATATGGGTGTGGTTGTTTTTTTAGATAGCTTTTATAGTTCTAATTTAAAAAAATAAATTTTAAAAAGTGTGGTTAGTTGGATTTAGATATGTATTTGATAAAAATTGTGGTTGAAGTTTATGTGTAGCAAAAAACATGTATAAAATATTTGGATAGTTGTGTTTGGAAGTGTGGTTGCGGTTGCTTTTCAAAGTGTTTTTTACTTGAAAATACATCAAAATAATTTTTGATATCAATGTATTAAATTGATATGAAAACAAAAAAAATATAAATTTGAAGTAAAGAAAAAAATTAAAAAAAAATTTCAAAAGCGCTTTTGAAATACAAAAATAAATAGCATTTTATGAAACTTAGTTAAAAAAACATGTTAAAGCTGCTTCACAAAAATTACATTTCAAACTTAATTTTTTAGTGGCTCTGTAGTATAAAATACAGTTTGATATATTACTAAATATGTTACGGTGTTTTTTTTTACACCACATACACAAAAATTAAAAGTAAACAAACGTGCCCTTAATAATATATGGAAATTTTCGATTTTTTTTTTGTAGGCAAACTAGTCACGACCACAACCGGCCAACTTGTACCGATAAAAGTATGCACTCGACAGCCTAGTCAGTTTTCTCTTGCTTTCCTTTTCTTCTTATGTCGAGTGGAAAACCCACCAAGGTGAATTTTCCTCACACAATTCATGCAATGAATTAATTTGCAACACAACTTCCTTTGTAGTGGAAACCTAAAAAGGGTATGTCAATTGCGGCAAAAAAGAACAGTCCTTTTTATGACATGTGATGCACGGGCATTCTTTGAATAAATGTTTCAATCCACTTTGGTGGAAGTAGTCTTAGGTACTAGGATTATATATATATATATATATATATATATATATATATATATATATAACACATAAACTTCTTAAGAAATAATAATTTTAAATGGGTAACAAATAGTCATACTTCTAGCAAAAAAAAAAAAAACCATTACACCTTACTTTTATAGAAATAAAAATAAAATAAAAAATTATATCTATATGGATGGAAAACTATAATATCTTTTTTAGTAAAAAAAACAATGCTTTAATGAAATTATAAATACAATCACATAATATAATGCCGAACTAATTATATTATAACTTTTAAAATTTTCTACTAATACAACTTCAATCAAGCATTTTTAATATTTTCTATATCTTATTTATATGAATAATAAAATTTCCTTGCATAATTTAATTTTTAAATGCAATATATATTTATGATAATACATTAAAAAAATCAATCATTTAACCTAATCCAAACGACTGGCATATCATGTAAGCTAGTTTATTTTATTCTCTATCCTTACTAGTTTGGCATGCAAAACAATGATTCATAAAAATATTCTTACTATCTCCTTATAATTAGTTAATAGGAATGATAAACAATAAAAGAAAAGATGATTAAACTCATAAGAGATTTTGTTTTACAAGCTACAATCCATCCAAAACAACTCAGACCATTGTTAGTCATGGAAAGCCTTAAGTTTTTCTATGACTTTATCAGTGATGTCGTCTGTGAAAAACTAAACAAAAGCTTGTTCATTTTTTACCTGACCTAAATCATTCTATTCTCTTGTATTTAATCTTAAATTTCTTTCATGACTAACAACATAGAAACTTCTGACTCACTATCCTCGTTAGCTCTAGTAAATCTCCACTAGCTTGCTCAGCAGATGAGAGTACTCATAGAGGTTGTTTTGATGAGCCAGCAATAACTCGAGACTCTCTGCATACCTTCACATAACATATAATCAGTTCAACATAAAAACTATGATAGTCTCTCTAACCCTAAAAAACATGTGTGAAATATGAAAATCAACCTTGAGTTGATGATGCAGGATAGCAATCCAATGTGTAATTTTTTTCCAACCATGTTTCATGGATTTTTGCAAGCTTAATACCATAGTTCGAGCCTAGTTCCATACTCATTTTCTCTAATTTATATAGCAAGCTAATTGCTCATTTTAGTATAAGCATTCCTCCTAAAAACAATTCAACTAAACTTTTCACCATTACTCGAAGAGAGGGAGAGAATATCACATCATATCTAAAGAGATTCAATGAAGAAATGGTAAAAGTATAAGGCTTGCTGGAACTACCAATAATAGAAGCCTTAATTAATGAACTACATAATTACTCCTTGCGAGAATGATTTTATGCACTCTTATACAAAAATCTCTTTACTGTTAAACAAGTCATAATATATATGTGTGTGTGTGTGTGTGTGTTAAGAAAGTAATGTAGTGAGACAAGAGCATTCATATTTTTAAAGGCATATGGAAGAGCTCTAAAACACAAGCATCCCTTTTCATGACTCCTAAGCACTTAAAGGTAATCTAAAAGGTCCTAAATAAAATGAACTAGTGTATCCAGAAAGGATGACAACTTCACTAAACACAACTAGAATAGAAGTATTGACAACAATCAAGAAAAAGGATTTTATACAGTACTTATCACCGATAAAAATAGACATGGTTAGCATAACCAGAAGAAGTATTGTTTATTCCACAAGTACCGTTGTATGATATAAAAGAATAATATGCTCTAAAGAAGAAGATAGAAAGACTTATAGCTAAGGGATGTCTTTAACAATGTATGAAGAAAGGAGTAGAACATGAGAAACAAGAAAACAAATATGACAGTTAACATAAATCATTGCCAGAGATCAACATGATCATGAGAGGAATCTTAGTAGGTGTAGGAAAGCTTATGAGAAATAAGTACTTTTGTTAAGAATTCATAATCCTTGGGTGTGCCTATCATGTTTATTTTATAAGATGAAGAATAAGTGACTTTTCTCTATAAAGATGTCACTTTCATCTCTGCAATCCAACCTAACACAAGATACATATAGTATTAATAAATGATGGTAATGTTATAATATCCTCTCAAAGGATGCCATGATACAGATGGATATAGATCCATCTAAACTAACTACAATAAAAAAATACCTTTCTAATTAGGATTGAACAGAGAGGTGTGTCAGTGGAAGGTGCACTAAACCTCCCCGTCACTATTGGTACATACTTTAAATGTTATATACTCCAACGAACTTTCATGGTCATTAAGATGGATGTCGCACCCTCGCGCTAGCACGATGTTGCGACGGCTCTTCCCGGAGCGGGGAAATGATGTCGGGGTCTTTGTTTTGTGAAAATAAAGTCACCACCTAGTATTATGGTCATTAGAAACCCTAACTGGTCTTTAAAGATTCCAAGGCAAGGGACTGGTTGCGTAAATGGAAGGTTTTAACACCCCTAGTACGCCCTACCTAAGGTAAGCTGCTTGGTGTTTAGTTTGCCTTATAATTGCTATGGTGTTGGTGTTCTCTAATCAATTTTTCTAGGACGAGTTTGCTACGATGAATGAACTTAGGTTCAAAGTATAAAAGAAAGAACCCTTGGCCAATATGGATCATACCTTTAGATATGTCTATAGAGTGCTAGGAAGAACCGATGCAAATCTTTTGAAATCTGTGTTTGATTTGAACTAAATTTAACTATGAATTAAGAGACAGCTAAGATAGAAATCTAAAGAGATTCAATGTGCTTAAAAGTTTATTTTTCTTTTAGTATTTCAAGTGTTCGTGACTCATAAATCGCAAGGAAGAGAAACAAAACAACTAAGTTAGAAATCTAAAGAAATTCAAAGTGCTTTAAAGGCTCACTTTTTGCCTTAGTATTTCATACTTTCACGACTCATAAATCGTGGAATCAAAATTTAAAATGTCTCCAATTATAATTAAGCTTCTACCAAAGATGGGCAATTAAATTGTTCTATATAATATTTTGGGTATAAACCTACTATTATGTTAAAAATGAACAAGTTGGATTACTCTTAACAATATTTCAGACATTTACCTTTCATAGGTTTCTTTGCCCTTATATTATTAAGGGATAATGACTTATTATTCCTAGAAAAATATTTTGGATGTTAATCACTTGGGGTTTCTTTATCCAAATATTAACAGTGAATAATGGATGAATTCCCCAAAAATAAGATTTTTATATTTTTGGAATATTAGTCAACACCCTTTGGAATTTACAAACATGTTGTAAAATCCAAAATGCAAGAAAATAATTTTTGTGTTTAAGAAATCCATGCTAAAACATATTTTTTTAAAAACTTTGAATATTTGTTTTTTTTAAAGAGGAATGTTATATATATATTACAATATTTGTATTTTTTACAATATCAAAATACAAACTTTAAAATAAATTCGAAAAAAAACACAAATCTATCTCTCTCTACTCGGCTCATGTGGCTGGGCTGGACTCAGCAGACCTAATCGGGTCACTTGTCCAAATTAGTGACCTGACTGGACAAACAAGAGGCACGCGTGAGTTTCCCTCACGCGTGCATGCTTAGTTACTGTTCAAGTGAATTATAATTCACTTGAACAGTAAAACATGAATGAAACTACATGCACAGAGATGAGGAGAACAAACCTGAAGGCGGAAACAAAGGCGATGTTGAAGGCGTGCTGGTTGGTTTGTCAACATTTTCGTCTGTTTTAGCTCTTCTCCTCTATTCTCTGTTAGCGTTCGTCTCCTGAGTTTATCTCTGTGTCTTTGTCCCTCTCTCTCTCTACTGGTTTTTTAGCTCCCATATTCTCTCTTGTTCTCTGTGATTATTTTTCTCTCTTTTTTTCTTTTCTCCTCTATCGCTCCCCTTTTCTCTTTCTTTTTTTTTTCTCCTCTCTGTCTCCCTCTACCTCTTTTTTTTTCTCCCCTCTTTAGGTCAGTAGAAGAGGCTTATATATAACCTATACACAGCTCTATTTAGGAAACAACTCATTACACTAATCTAGGATATAATCTCGAGTGACTTATAATCAAATAAAGCAAATTAGGAAACCAAAATATTCTGATTCCTATTCTGTGATCTCAGTAATTATTCTTCACGTATAGAATCCCAACCATTAAATGATGGTGCGACTCCTCTATGTGTCCTTCCATAGCTGGCACCATGTGCCACAAAATTGTTTCATTTGGACTGAAACATAAAAACCGTGATTTGCAGCTCAAAAATCAAGCGAGAGAATAATGAAAAAGAGCAGGAATAGTTGTGCAGAGAAAAGAAAAGAATTGCAGACAGGGAGGGGTATTGTTCTCAACACAAATAAACAGTACCATGCGGATTAATTCCTATGGGGCTGTTTCATGCTGCCAAGTTCCAAACGGTGGTGTTTTTTTTTCCAAATGGGATATATGAAGGTAAGGAAACGATGTTGTTGGTTTTTGTGAAGAGAAGAAAAATATAATCCAGTGTGGTAGCCCAATAACAGAAACTATTATGATGTTTTCTGATTTAGTCCCTGTTTTTTTAATTCCTTCAAAGAAACCGATTAACTTTTAAAATTGGTCTTTGACCCGATAAATCCTAAAAACATTAAATTGGGTCCCAATATACATTTCTTCTTCATGATTAAATTCTGGCATGATGTAGACCTCAACCAGTCCCCATTGCACTGCAAACTCAGGTCAGAATCCTTCTCGCGGCAAGATTCTCTACTTTCACACTAGATATTCAAATGGGAATATCTTGAGCTTCTGATATCGAAATCGGGCGATTCAAAAACCCAAATTCATTTACACATACAATGCTAAAACTTTCATGAAGGGTTCAAAGTCATATAAAATCGTTTTGAATAACAGAATCCGGCCGCAATCTGGTTGGTCAAAAAGGATCTCCTGATTTGATTCAGAAACTAACAATGCCGAGCATCCCAATATGACTGAGAGTCTGGCATAAGAACAGTGGGCCCTAGGACCCAATAAAAGTGCATATCAATTCTTTAACTTGTCATAAATGACAGAATATAGGTGGGATGGTCAGATATTGCATGAAACCAAGTCAGAATCAAATTCGAAGTTGAAACAGAGTGGATTTACAAACAGAATTCTGACAGTAAGCAGAATCAGTTTTCAATACAAATTCTGAGGGATTTATCTAACCTTAAAGATCAGATAAAGAAGGAATGAGTTTAACATCATGAAAACTCCTAATTAATCTAAGAATACTGAAGATTTTGGCAGCAAAGAAAGAGGATAAGAAGAGCAGAAGACAACTGAAACAGGGTTCAAAAAACATTTCTTTATTCTCTGTTTTTGTCAATCTTCCAATAATCATAAACTAAACTCCTACATTTAGTTCAAGAGGGATACACATCGTCTCTAGCAAGTGGGGCCCAAAAATGAGTAACAACAATGAATATGACATATAACATTATATTAGGAAAACCTATTCTTCATGAGATTAATTCAATGATAAGTACTAAGTATCTAACTATAAAATTCCCTACAAATAAGGGAGTTATAATTATGAGAAGAAATTAATTGGTCTCTAAAAGGTGCACTACCTTATGCTTAAAAGGGAAAACCATTTTATGGGTAGACTAGACAGTACATGTCAAATAGAAGAATGAGATAAGAATAAAAACTATAAAAGACCTGAAAGAGATCAATCTCTATTCATGTTATGATATAAATACAATCACCAAAATTAGGTCTACTTTTGACATTAGACAAGAAAAAGCCCTAACAAAGCTTTTCAATATAAAAAAAAAAACATAACTTTATATTCGATCCAACAAAGATGTTAGGTATTAATCTATAGGTGTCTTATTATTTTTTGAATGTGTGTTTATCTTTCTCCCTAGTATAATAAAAGAAAAGGAAATTTAATGGAGAAAGACAGAAAGCTATTTTAAAAAAATAGATAAATTATTGAAGGTTGGTTTTATTTGTGAAGTAATGTATCTAGAATAGTTGATGAACATAGTAATGGTCAAAAAGTCAAATGGAAAGTGATGAATGTGCATAAAATTCATTAACCTTAACAAGACATGTTTTAAGAATAACTTCACACAGCTAAAAATTGATAGGTTAATGAACTCTACAACTAGATTTGAGTACATGAGTTCCCTTGATGCTAACTCAGGGTATCACCATATATATATGCATATAATGATGAAGATAAGATAATATTTATAACAGATAAATAGATTTTTTACTATCGAGCTATGTCTTTTAACATGAAGAATGTTGGACCTACTTATCAATGTATGGAAGTAGATGTTAATGACATGTTGGTTAAGAACATTACCTTTAAGCAACTCGAGTTGCAAGAGGTACTTTTTATCCTATATATACACCAAACAAAGTTAAACCATGTTAAATATGCTTTTGCAATAAAAAAAGGGGGAAAATATTGAGTTTTCTAGTCAATAATAGATGAATTGAGCCTAATAATCTTGAAGATTCAGGTCATATTGATCATGACCCCACCTTAGTGCATCAAAGATATACAAAGATTTACAAGAATAGTAGCGGACTTTAAAGACTTTATTTTATGTGTTGGAGATCATTATCTGCCATTTTTCAAGACTTTAAAGAATATCTCTAATTTTGAATGGACTTTAAAATACTAAAAAGTTGTTGAAGAGCTATAGTCTTATTTGTCTTCTCTAAAAGTCCTCTAACAACCATGAGAATGAGAGGATTTTTTTTCTTTACTTAGGAGTTACAAACCTAACAATGAATGTAGTACTAGTATAATAAGAGGAAAAAGTTTAAAAACCAGCCTACTATACTAGCAGAGTCCTTTATGATGTTGAGATGAGGTATTAAGATGGAAAATGTGGCTCTAACATTAGTCAATATAGTAAGAAAATCAAAGTCAAATTATATGTATATTAAGTAATTGTGCTTACTAATCAACATGTAAGGTAGATTCTCCACGAGCCTAACTTATCATGATGAATGGTAAAATATACAACAAAATTAGGAAAGTTTAGAATTAGATATAAGCCTAGCTAGCCATTAATGAGCAAATTACGATATATTTCATTACTAAGTGTTCATTAATAGAATATTCCATGCCAGAGCAATACATGATATTAAATTCTTATTTCACTATCAATCCATAGGTGTTATACATTGATGGATTTCTAAATACCAATATGAGTAAAACATGAATTGTGTTAACTAACCTTGTGGGTGATTTTGTTATTATGACCTTTATTTTGAGTTCTACTTCTCTAATAAAGTGGTAGAATATGAGGCCTTTTTAACTTATCTTAACTTGAAAGAGAGTCTTCATACATACCTTTTTTATATGTTCAGTGACTCTTAACTTATTGTGAGGTAATTCCAAGAATAATATGAACCTAAATAACCCCTCATGATCAAGTACCAATATAAAGTGCTTGTGCATATCCACTTAAATAATGAAAAGGAAAAGGCAATCTCCATCTTCAAATTACATGGAAAGAAAATAACAAATTGACCTCCTCTCAAAGCTAGCCAGTAACAATCTAAAAGATTTTCCCTATGACATATAGATTAAGGTGTTGGATATACACAGCATAGAGAAAAATATATATGGTGGTCACCATATAAATAACATTAAAGGAGGATTGAAGGAATTAACTCAAACAATATCTTCTCATATGAAAGCTACCACAAGATAAAGTAAATGTTGTTAGGCTAATATGATGTGCATTTGAATATTGTCTTTTAGGTTTGGAGTTATACAAAAAGTCAACCAATGCACCTCTATTAAAATATTTGTCTCTAGATGAAAACAAATATATTTTGAGAGGAATACATGAGGGGATCAATGGCATCCACGTAGGAGTTAAAGCTTTGGATGTCTAAACTATATGAGTATAATTCTATTGGCCTATCATATTAAAAGATATCAAAAATTTAGTAAAGATATACGATAAGTATTAAATATTTTCATTATTTCTTCGTCATCCTTTAATTCAATCAACCACCTTTGTATCTTTATAACCTTTCTCTTAATAGGAAATAAATATACTAAGAATATTCTCTAAAGCATTAGAAAAAACACAATTCATCCTAGTAGTTGTTGAACATTTCACCAAATGGGTGAAAATAGAAGCCCTAAAAGAGATAATCATCAGTAAGGTTATTTTATTATTGTAAACGAATATTATTTACAGGTTTGAGTTTTCCTCGAGTGTTGATCATAGAAATAACATGCAGTTTGACATAAAAAATTAAAGAACAATGCCAAGAACTCCATATTAAATATAAGTTCTTTTTAGTTTTACACCAATACAAATAGGCATGTAAAACTCACCAATAAACTATTATTGAATGGATTGGAAAAAAAGATTGAAGGAGCAAAAACAAATGAGTTAAGCTAGTTGATGAAATTTTATAAGCATACACGATCACCTAAAATAAAGGTCACTCATTAATCTCACTAACTTATTATCAAGAAAATTCTTGTAAGTATGAGTGTTTCCAAACATAATTTAAAATTCCTTAAGCATGTTTCCAAGATCGTGTAGTCCAGATATCTCTATCTGAGCAGTTTCAAGCTTAGAATATACCTCTATGATAGTTCATTGGTAAAAGACCAACTATTGTTTAGAGTTGCTGATCTTTTCATAAAGATCAGTGAGGTTAACAAGATAAAAATCTCATTCTTTAACATGGTGTAATGACTCTACTTCATCAATCTTACCCTTCAATCATCTATAGGCAGATCTCATATCCTCCAAATCTCATTGATACCTATATGTTATCTTTAATATCATGAATATGTTCTACCTTTTTGTTTCCTATAAATTGAACTTGAATGCCTGCAAATAAAAGCATATCAAAATAACATCTGATAAAGAAAAGAAGAAAGAAAATACTAGGTATCCTAACCTAGAAAGTTATTTTTTTATGGTGTTGAAGTGCTCAATCAAGTTGGAAGCATAGTCGACATTCAAATTTTCTGGAATTTATGATATTTCCTTCATGATACCCATAAACTTTATGCTGTTTTCTTATTTAAAAAGTAGGGATTCTTCTAATAATATATTCAGAGCCCCAGCTTGCTCTTTTGACCATGCAAAGTCAGACGGAGATGTATAACCTATTATATACATGTTTTTAGGTGAATACAAACAACTCACAAGCTCAAATTAAGAAAAAATACATATTGAGAAAAAGGCAATGAAGGAGTAAGCTATAAAGAAGAATAAATAAGTATGAGCTTAATTAAGAAATGAATTATGGTCATAAAAGAGGATGAACCTGCCTCTCGAGGAGAGCCTAGATCCTTGCATCTCTAAAAAAACATGGATCCTATTTTGTACTGCATGTTGCCATCCTTGCAAGTACATGACTAAAACTTCTTTGTGATTCCATCTCTTTTCAGGATGATAATAGTGTTTTAGTTTTTTTTTTCAAACTATTTCTCCTTATGCTCTTGCATGATAAAACTAGAACCATCTATAAACATAGAAAACAAAATATCATATTATAAAAAGGTTGTGAAAGAATACATGACATAAAATATTTGTACCCTAACATATTTCTCCAAAGGATGCCCCCCAGCCAATAGCTTGGCATTGTATAAGTTTTGATTGTTTTATAATTGGTTACATAAAAATCTTTCTATGTTGGTTAAAAAATGTAATGTGTTGCAAACAAAATATCCTTATAAGACTTGTTCATCTAACAATATAATCTCTTCAATATATCTTATCATAATTCATTCTCCTTTTCATCTAAGTATGAACTCCAATGCGCCTTAAAATATTTTTGATAATAGATTATGAGGATGTCATCTAAATGTAAATCACCTAAATGCCATTCTCTTTTCCATCTAAGTATTTCTAAATGTAACTCCAATATATCTTATCATAAAATCAAAATGTAGTTCCAAACAGCCCCTTCCAAGACATTACATGGATGGACCAATGTGGGTGCATGGCTTACATACAAGCACAATTCTAATGAAGTCCATCATGGTCTTACCACAATGACATTTCTAGAAAATTCTAGCTCCCATCTCACAAGAAAACATGTACACAATCCTAACTCTACGTACGATACCCATAGATTTTTATTAAGTCAAATTTCAACATAGAAATGTTTAAGAACAAAATTGACTAAGAGCAACTGATAATACATAAAAAAAGGTTTTCTAACCATTTGGGCCAAGCCCAAACAATTGGCACATCATGTGGACTAGCTTATTTTATCTTATATCTTCATTGGTTTGACATGCAAAATAATATTACGTGAAAATATACAATTCTCGGTCATTCATAAAAATATTATCATGCTATCCCTTTTTAATTAGTCACTAACATAACCAATCAAACAATTGTTTTATACAGCTAATAATAAATAATATTTCCTTTAGATTCACAAGTTGAGCATCTTAATAGGCTTAGACTCTCACCTTCCTTGCATATAGGGGCGAAGCCAAAAAATGAAATTAAAGGCGAATTAGGAAAATTATTCTAGGGGGTAAGATTTCTTCTTTTTTTTCACTTTTTGGGTTAAAACTATAAATATTATTAAGAGGGAGGGTGGAAAAACAATTTTTTGCAAGAGTCGGGGGACCTAATAGCCCCATTGTCTTCACCACTACTTATAGATACTAGATTATTCACCTTTACCGGATGAGTTACTCTAGCGTTGCCACCTTATTATGGCAATCCATGCTTCATCTTCATATTTCCAATATACACCATCCTAAGTAAGTCATAATATAAAGTGTCTAAATATTACTATTTTTCGGCTAGACATGTCAAATCACCCATCTCCCTAATATACATAAACACTTATTTTTGCTTATAGTTTCTGCATTATTTGATCGTTTATTTTTTTCATTGTTTATAATTCTTGTTAAACTCGTTTGCTAAATTTATTTATTTATCAGAGAGTTTCTTAAAACAAAGAACTTTGTTTAACAAGTTACAATCCATCTAGAATAACCGAGTCCATTGTCAGTTATGAAAAACTTACGAAATCCTATAAAGTTCTTATGTCACTTCATTAATTTGCATCTTAATTCTCTAAAAATATTTTTTTCAAGTCTTATACCGGATATATATATATATATATATATATATATATATATATATATATAGACACAAACACTTGAATAATTATATGTCAAACTCATTCATGTACTGTGTATCAATAAAAAAAAGGTAAAGCATAGGAATATAAATTAGGATCGATCCATATGTTATTTTGATTATTAATTAAGTTGTAAATATCGTATATACATCGATTGGTTCGCACAAATTGCAATATGTGTATGGTTAATGTTATTAGATATGAAACAATATGTTAATAAAAACAAATAAAAAAAAAGATAAAATAAAGATAAAATTATTTTGATAATATGACATTATTTTTATATCATATTAGGTTTAATTGATGCTGGATATCAGGTTTAATTGATGCTAGAAAAGAGATCATAAAAAGATTTTTACATATACAAGATTTTAATAGTGTGTTTGTTTTTATATTTCAAAAATATTTTAAGAAAAATTATTTTTTTATATTTATTTTATTTTAAATTATTTTTTGTGTTTTTTAGATCATATTAATGTGCTAATATGAAAAATAATTTTTTTTAAATATATTTTTAAATAAAAAATATTTTAAAAAACAATCACATTATTAAACATACTTTAAATGTGTTTAAAAGTATAATATATTTAATTGTTATAGTTTTTTTTTATTATACAATCTGTTTACTAAAAAACAGTTATTATAAAAAAAAAATAAGTTTTATATGCGTTTCATTAGTTTTTTTACATGAATAGAAAAATAAACTAACATGTTCATATTCATCCACACTAGTCTCCCTAACACTCCCTTTGCGTTGTATGAACCACAACCACGCGGGTGTCATGGATAGTACAAAAAAGGAAGGAAAAAATGTAACAAGTAGGTAGGAAGGAACAAAAGGCTAGCAGGGCTACTGGAATTCTATCC
>Ga0325404_1004855_pt1 | contig 14238 bp, 9 predicted proteins | sample PopdelMetagenome_18_FD_205664 | JGI IMG/M metagenome (GOLD analysis project Ga0325404, IMG submission 205664) | Populus deltoides microbial communities from Bellville, Georgia, United States - Xylem-Control-R1 | ecosystem: Host-associated > Plants > Phyllosphere > Stem > Wood/Secondary xylem... | reverse complement strand
GTTCATCACTAGTTTATTGTACGTGTTTTCATTGGAGTTAAACCTAATTTTTTTTAAACATAAAAAATAATAATATCAATTTTTTAGCATTATATTAAATTTGGTATAACAATTAAAATTTCAAAACATTTAACCCTATATTTTATTTAACTCAAGTTTTAAATTAAATTTTATAAAAATTACTCTGACATGATCTGTATAGGTTCAAAAAGGAAAGAAAAAAAAAGAAGAAGTAAAGAATCAAGTCAAGTTCATCCCGCGACTTCGGCTTGCTTCAGGCGCTAACCACTCGAGCTTAACGTTAGAGTTTGAAACTTTTGAATTGAATAGTTAAATCACCGCGAGAAGATGAAGAATCTCATTAAACCATGGATTCTCCCAACTGCACGCTGTATATGAGTTATAAATTCAAGTTAAGAATTTTCCTCTTTTCCTTTTCCTTTTTTAGATGCTGCTTTAACCACAGCCAAGATTCCAGAACGAAATGGGTGAAGTATTTGAGTAATCAAAGTATCCTTGCAAATAAAAAAAAAAAGTAAGATTCACGTTACTTCAGATTCCATTGACATGCAGTCTAGCCTATTTGAATTAGAAGCCCTGCTGTCTGATAAGTGATAGGTATAGCTGATTCAAGTGACCTAATATTTTCTTTTGCAATGTCTAGCGCCGTAGAGATAAACATAGATGAAAACTCGATTCCGAGAGATCACTTAGAAAATGCAATGATAGATAGTCAGTTACATGAATGTGTGAAGCAGGACAATACTGAGGCCTTGAAAAGACGTTTCCAGCAACATTTAACAGAGAAGCTAGTGACTCCCTGCGGGAATACACTGCTTCACGTAGCTGTAAGCTATGGAAGTGACAATATTATAGCTTATCTGGTTAAGGAGTTTCCTTCTCTAATCACCATGCGAAACAGCCAGAACGACACAGTCCTTCATCTTGCTGCCAGAGAAAGAACGGCTATTCATACAATTAAATCTCTCGTGGAATTGAATCCGAGCTTGATGAGGATGGCAAATGGAAAGCGAAACACTCCTTTGCACGACGCAGTCATCAAGGGTAACGAAGAAGTTGCCAAATTCCTAGTTGCCAGAGATCCAGAAGTGGCCTATTACAGCAACAAGAACGGCAGTTCTCCTTTATATCTGGCTGTTGAGAATGGCAATAAGAACGGGATACTTGATGATCTCTTGGATTTGGGAGCTTCGATTCCTATAACAAGAGAAGATGGTGATGCCCTACCAAAACGAAAGTCCCCTGTTCATGCTGCCATCGAGCAACGTAACATAGGTGATCACAATGTCAATACTCACTAGAAAATGATTTACATACAAACAATTGTTGCAAACCTATCATCTTTATATTCATTGAAACATTTTCTTTTGATTTTCAGATCTATTGGAGAAAATTGCAAAAGCAAAGCCAGAGCTATTATGTCTCACTGACGAAGAGTTGGGAAATTCACTGCATTATGCATCATCCATATGTTTTCTGGAAGGAGTTCGATTCCTATTAAAGAATTTTCTCAATGGTGCTTATAAAACAAACAGTGAAGGCAACTATCCTATCCATGTTGCATGCAAAAATGAATCTGTTGATTTAGTGAAGGAATTTCTTGATATTTTCCCATATCCTAAAGAATTCCTCAATAAAAAAGGGCAGAATATTCTTCATGTAGCGGCTGAAAATGGACAGGGCAATGTGGTAAGGTACATACTCGAACAGTATCAGAAGATCGTAGAACCACTGCTAAATGAGATGGATGAGGATGGGAATACACCTTTGCATTTGGCAGCACGACATGGTCAATCCACGGCTGCATTTGTTCTTGTGCGTGACAAACGCGTTGAAAATTCAATTGTTAACAACGAAAATTTTACACCATATGATGTTGCGAAACAACAATCTCAAAAGGCTGTAGACCAATATGAAAAAACAGATGAAATGGTATGCTATTTGATCATCATTTATCGAGGCTACAAAAGTACATATTTTAAGAGTATTATTTATTTAATATTTTGGTTTCTGGGCTTCCTCTTTGTTGCCAGCTTGCTAAGGAACGAGAGCAGTTTGATTCAAAGAACAGTATTCCTGCGGACGAGATCCAGGTATGAGAGTTCTGTTGAAAAACAATGTTGTTACATTTTAAGGAACAGTATTCCTGCGGACAAGGATTCCATTTCACTTAAGGATATCATATTTTACATAATAAAGGATGATGTCATGAAAAAATGGAAACAGAGTATATAACTTAACACTCTTAGAAGCTGACTGAAATTCAGGACTAAAGATATAATATAAAATCGTATCCTTAAACCTCAATTAGCTGTTAAAGCTTTTGAGTTGAGTGGTTCTTTGATATACTCAATCATCCTTTGTCAGAAGAGCTCATGTCATGTAATTTGTACAATTATCTGCTCTGCGTTGCTTCATGATTTCTGTCTTCATTCCTCAGATCGAAGTTAATTCAGAAGATGTGAAGGATGGAAAGAAGAATTCTACAACAGAAAAGGCGACCGCTTCGACTGGTTCTCAAGGAAAGGTACAAGTTTACATTGACTACACAAAATTGGTCAGCCTAAAACTGCACTTGAGGTTAATTATCTCTTCTAAGCTCAAAGAACTACTTTCCAAACATCGGCTGATCATCAGTTTCAGTGGCTTATATTGTTGGCTAGCCATAGCACAAAAGGAAAGAAGGAAAGAAAGAAAAAAGAGGTAGCTCTACTCATTAAAGTAAAATTATGTTTTTTTACAGGACAAAGCAGTTGATTCAAAGCACTACAAGCTGCTTGATTATTATGGAACGGTAATATTACACATCTTCTTTCCTATATTTTTTCTAGTCATCCCTATTCTTTTGAACATCTACTTGAAGGCCGATTAATTTAGATTCTATACAATTATTTTCAAAATTCAGAAATCATTCCAGAATCGTGGTTGTTCTTAAAAAAAAAAAAAAAAAGGATTTCAAGGCCAACGCTTTTGCATGCGATTTAGGAAGTGCCAGAAACTCATTATTATGAAGTTTGTTTCCCTTGCTATGCAGATGACAACATTATCTATCTTATACTTCCATGCCCGCCCTAAAAAATCCCTATATGAGCGTTTCACTAGTACTCAAGGCAAGCCGCCAAGGAAACAGGAAACAAAGAGCAGGATAGAGAATCTTCTTGTTGTAGCGGTGCTTGTTGCTGGTGTAACCTTCGCAGGTGCTATACAGATGCCACAATTAAGGGATAAAACTAGCTCGAGTGAGCATCTTCATGAATTTAACAGCACTACTACTGCCTCCCGGAACAGCACTGCCTTGGACAGTCCTACTGGTTCATCTCTTTTGGATGGTTATTTATGTCTTGATGTGTGGGCTTTAAATACCTCTGTGATGGCAGCTATAATCCTTCTTTGGACAAACTTGAATGATGTCAAGTTTGCACCATTTGCAGTTTGGTTTTCATCCTTGTTGGTGGGTGGGTCTATTTACATGATGTGCTTGTCATTCTTTTTTGCCGTGAGCATAGCATTAGGTGGATCCAATTATGGGGTGTTCGCGATCATCCTTATAGTGGTGGGGATCGTGTTTTTCCTTGCTCAAACATTGCTTTACATTCAATGGATTCTTCCACCATCCGTCAACCAAATTATTGAAGGAAAGCTCTCGCATTATGTCTACTACATCTCGTTTTTCATGCTTGTCTACAATTGGAGGTGCCTGATTTATAGTCTTCCTCGTCATAAACTTCGTTATCTCTGGACAAAGCCCAAGTAACTATCCAGGTTGATCTTCATCAACAGGTGTCATGATTTTGTGTGATCGCCTTTTTTTTTGAAGGTTAGGGATGAAAAAGCATCTTGGAATATTGTGTGTGTCTAGATGTTGTAATAATAATTTGAACTCATAATATCTTTTCGAGTTTCCAGTTGAAATAATGAATTGAATGTGTTCTATCAATATGTTATCAGAAATGAAAAAAGTTTAAGAGAAAATTGTCAATAAGTTGAGTTAAAGCAAATTTAAAATGACTCCATTAAAGCAAATTTAATTAATTTATTTTTTAATGACAGGCTATATCAGTTATTATATTAAAAACAAATGAAAAACAAATAGTCAAAATCTAATGTTTTGAATGGAATTATATATTAACTTATTAGTCAGCCAACCTTATAAAATAATGATTAAACATATTAATATTTCCTTGATATATATATATATATATATATATATATATATATATATATATATATATATATCCTATAATATGTCCCTTCAAGATAAGAGTGGAGAATCGACCTGAAGCTTGAACGGAAAAGTAGTAGAAAATGACTTGGTAAAAACATTTACAAGTTGATCATGAGAAGAGATAAAAGGAATTTGAATTCCTTACATGATCAAAAGATTGATGTCTTATTCTAAGTGCAGGAGTGTCGAAGAAATAAATAACCCGGCAAGACTGGGGTCAAACAATACGGAGTGAACTATATAAAATTATAAACAATAAATAAAAAGGAGTTGAAGAGAACTTCTGAGATGTGATATTGATGCAAGGATAAAACAATTGTTAATGTTAGAAGATCCACTAATGGTATTTTAAATAAGTATAGTATAAACTCTTTTTATTCCTTAACTGGAAACCACACACATAGAAGGTTTCAATTGGATTATAAATTATTAATATCATTATATTAATTATCTTATTTGATTAATGTTAATACTTGTAAATGTGGTCAGTTATTCATGGTGATAACTTATGTTAACAACAAATCAAGTTCCTTTCCTAGCACAAGTGTCAGTTATACCATACAATAGGCTATGAAATTGCTAAGTATGTGTTGTACTAAGGATTGTACAATACAAATCTAGATTAACCATTTAATAAGTAAGGTATTAAGAGTGAGCAAGATAACAAATACAAAACATGTTAGTATCAAACATTAAAGTCCATGTTGAGTTTATATTATACTTATTCTTACACCATTAGTGTACCTTTTTCACCTTGACAAAATTAACTTAGCTAAACATAATGAAGAAGAAAAACATAAAAAAACAATATAAGAACATAAACATGATATAAGTTAACTAAGTATAGTAAAGGAAATGAAAAGCATAAACAAGAGATTAATATAACATAAAATAAAACTTAAACATTACAAGATACAAAGAAAGAAAGTGATCTTGATCTGAACATCAAGATGTTTAAATGTATGGCAAATGCTTATATAGGCTAAAATTCAGAACTATTGATTTGATGACTAATTATTGAGTGGGTGGTCACCTCTTGACTTGGTGACAACCATTATTTTCTTGTCTGAACAAAACGTCATTGGTAACATCAGCATTTGAACAAATAGTCTCATAAAAGTTCTGGGCATTTATCGCAACTTTCTAACAAAATAAGAATGAGCTCATTTGGACTTCTAGAAATCGCGATATGGGCTGAACACTAAGCTGTGTCTGGGCTGCAGGATATTTTCTGACTTCTCTTTTGTTGCTACAATTTGAACTTGAAAATGGTTGTTTTGAATCTTGGACTCTCATGAAAGTTTTAGGCTTGTGTCTTAACTTTCCATCCATATAAACCAGACATAAATTCATGTTCTACAGCTCCAGTTATGATCCAATAACTAAATGATGTTCTAGTTTGAATTGAACCAGCATATCTTCTTTAAGCTTAGCTCTCTCTTTGTCTTTTCACTTTTAATAGTTAAACACATCAATCAATCTTTTAAATTGTGAGATATGCATGCATTCAAAATGAGCATTTACCATAAATTAAAGATATCTTATGTTATTAGACTTGTTATTATAAAACATGCTTAAGTTAAGGAATTTAATGATACTTTAAGTGCAATATGGTGATATAAAAATTTGATAAAAATACACTTTTAAGTACTAATCAATAACCAAGATGAGAGGTGTAATGTCCCCATTTGCAGGACCAATACATCAATCATAAAAAGGGAAAAACATGGTGAAATGTTTTTTTCTCGAATTCATACAAGGTTCGTTGAAATTTCAACAGAGTTTCCCCTATGCTAGGAGGTCTCAAGTTATCGACAAACAATATGTACACATTTATTATTCATTGTTCAATCACATCCCAAACATTCTAAGTCTCAAACATCATAATATTCAAAGGTACAACCACAATATCCCAAACATCCACATTTTAAAGCTGGATATAGATGAATACTTAGATAATAGAAACAACATACATTAAGATTACAAGTACATAGTAATATAGTTTACATTCAGACATTTGATTTAAAGGATGTCATTACAATTCAAGTTAATTCACCGCCCTTTGGAATTCACACAGTCCGTTGGTGATGTTGTCGGTAATATTGACCCGCTGACAACAGACTGACGGACTAGAATCCGTTTGCAATTTCGTCGGTGATTATGGCATTTCACGTAATTATTTTTCAACTCTATATGAAATGCCGACGGACGTTACGCTGTCTGCAAAGTCGTCGATAATTGTGGCATTTCAAGTAATGTAGGGGGCTTAATTCTCTATGAAATGCCGATGGATGTTAGTTCATCGGTATGGACGTCAATTATAGTGGCATTTTAAGTAATTATTTTTCAACTCTCTATGAAATGTCGACGGTTCGTTGGTATGGACGTCGGTGATAGTGCATGTATTGCCTATTTACCTTCTTGCAAACACCTGAATGCTAAACTGTCCATCGCACAAAACAATAACAACAATGCTTAAACAATACATAAACTTATAAAATAAATATTTCATGTTACAAAATATATCATCCATAATATATATTATATGAAAAAAAATATTTTACACAGGGCTTCATTTTGATAGTTAATCAGAATTTTTTTCTTCTTTGTCGTCAATTGAATAGTCATCACCTTCATCGCAATCTTCAATATAGATATCATCATCTTTATCAACATTTGCTTGTCCGCTAGAGCTCAAAACAACATCCAACTCCTCTGCGTCAACATTATCAAGACTATCATAAAAAACATGAAAATTTGAATTTTCTTCCAAGTCAATTGAAGGAGCAACTCGATATGGTTCAACCAACTTACTAACTTAAAAGACTTCATCTCACACACTTGTGTCTTCATTCTCATCCTGAACAAGCTCGACATGACCCCTGGGTTTTGTTTTTAAAATGGACAACCAATCCACTCTTGATCGATCCTTTCTAAAAGAAGGGGTGTATGTGTAATAAACTTGTTGACATTGCTTTGCAAAAACAAAGACATCGTTTACGTTGCGGAGTCTAGATTTTGAGTTAATTTTGACCAGACCATAGTGCGGATCAACTCTGATTCCTCTGTCAGTCGTGTCATACCAATAGCATTTGAATAAAAACACTCTATTCTGCTCGCTATAATATTGCAGTTCAACGACATCTTCTAATCTACTATAGTAGTCAACTTCTAACTCACTATTAGTCGATCCCTTAACACAAACACCGTTGTTATATGTCTTTCTTCCATGCTTGTATTCTTCAGTATGGAAAACATATCCATTGACAAAATACCCGTTGTAGCACTTAACGTTTCTTTCAGAGCCCAGGCTTAGTGAAGACAATTACTTAGCAACACTTCTTCCCATTTGATAAACCTTGTATATAATGTACATCAATAAATAGTAAATGAGAATTGCGTAATGAAAAGCATACAATAATTTTGCAAGTGAGAATGAGTTTGTGATAGTGCTTACATGTGTTCTGAACCACATGGTAAATTGTTCATCTTGTAATTGAAAGATCTAAGATTCGGTCAGCTGTGAGTTATTGGACAGCAAATATTGTCGATGTTGCCTGCAAGTGATAATGAGTGTATTATATTACAATATATAATTAACAGTATATTATTGACAAAGTTTAATTAGTATTACACATATATATACTTACTAAATAAAAGATCTCAGCTCATCACAGTTAAATATAACATAATTGTGTGCTTGTTTGAACTCTATTTCCGATAAATATCTTCCTCTTACTGCATTTTAGGTGTGGGTCGTCCAGGATTGGAGAATATTGACAAGTTCCCACTGGAAGATACTTCACCGCCATCATCATTGTCATAACCCAATTTTTGACAATTATTATTTTATTTTATTTATCAAAAATGATAATAAAAACAAAATGATGATGAAACAAAATGAAAAAAATGATGATAAAAAAAATAAAAATGAAATGAATGAAGAAAAATCAAATTTAGGTTAAAGGCAACACGATTGAAAGTTTTGAGACTTAATTGAGCGTTGAATTAATTTAATTAATCCAATCAAGGGTTTAATTGGAGAATTGATAAGTTTTTAGACTAAATTTAGCTTGAAATTAATTTAATTAATCCAATCAAGGGTTTAATTGGAAAATTGATAAGTCTTGAGACTTAATTAAGCTTGGAATTAATTTAATTAATCCAATCAAGGGCTTAATTGGAGAGTTAACAAGTTTTAGACTTAATTAAGCTTGGAATTAACTTATTCAGGTACTTAATTGAAGAAATATTAAAGTTTGGGGTCAAAATTGCAAAATTAAAATCTAAGGACTATTTTGAAAATGGCAAGGAAATGTAAGGGGCAATTACAGTTTAAACCAGGGGCTTAATTACAAGACTTTCAAAACTACACGGGTCAAAACGCAAAATGGCCACCTCTTATCTCAAAACGGCGTCGTTTGAAAAGACATTGTTCATCTTTCTCTTTCAACCATAGACCGTTTTCAGTAGTAAAAGCTGAGAAACGTTGCAGCAGTAATAATCCGTTGGCTTCAGTTATGGGCACCTTAATGGTTGTCGACCCTCCGCATACCGTTCGTTACCACCGGTCGGGCTCTATATAAACAGAGGAACACTGAAAAAACAGAGGTTGGTTAGAGAGAGACAAAAAAAACCAAAAAGAGAAGGGACACAAAGAAACCAAAGGAACTCTTAAGTGTTTTTTTTTAGAACTCCCATACCAGAAACGAGCTTTCCCTCACCAGTACTGGCCTTAAAAAATAAAGGAGGAAACAGACCGAGAGAGAGTAGAGAGGGTCTGAAAAACAGAGCACAAGAAAAAATTCACAAACGAGAGAAGAAGAAACAGAGGGTAGGAAAGCAGAGGTAGAAGGAGAAATTCCAGTTTCCTATCAACGGACGCCATCACTGATCTTCGCCCAAGACATTAACACTCCAGCGAAACAACCTGCAGCAAGGTAAGCTTTCCTTTTCTCTTTGTTTTTTTTTTAAAAAAAACTTCAGTGCATTTTGCACTGTGCGAAGGTAATTAATTACCTTCGCACAGTGCCATGCACGCATGAATAAAATTCACGCCTGCTTTGGCCTAGTCGGGTCACTGCCTTGGGCTAGTGACTAGGCCAAGCTGGCTGGGTCGAGCCCAACCCATGTATATGCATGAATAAAAATAAATAAATAATAAATAATAAATAAATAAATAAATAATAGAAAAAATAAAAAATATGTGTATGCATGAATAAAAATAATATAAATTTATTGGTTCATTCACATATTTTTTATTTTTTATGTAGCTAAATAAAAACAAAATACAATTAAATAAGTATTTTTATTCATGACTCTAGCGTCAGTGAATAAAATAATAAAATAAATTTATTTTTTACGCATGCACATATTTTTTTTATTTTTTCTAGCTAAATAAAATAAAATAAAATGAATAAAAATAATATAAATTTATTTTATTTTTTTATTCACTAGCGTTAGAGTCAGGAATAAAAAAATATTGATCTAAATTTATTTTATAGCTACGTAATATTTACCAACACCAGAGTTGGAATTATCCGTAGTTGAATATTCACTGACGCCAAAGTTAAGAATATTATAAGCAAATTATCATAGCATAAACTAATAAATATTTAGAAATTTAAGATAAAATCACCAATGCAGTCTGCCTCAGGCAGAACATTTAAAGGGTGATAATATCTTCCCTTTTGCGTAACTAGTCCCGAACCATAGGATCTCTGTTGACCAGTTAGGGTTCCTAGTAACCATAATACTAGGTGGCGACTTCTTAAACAAGACCAATTTCCCCTAAAAAAACAAGATGCTAGATATCTATTCTTTTTCCAGACCATTCCCTATTAAAGAACAAGATGCTAGAAATCTGTTCTTTTCAAAGATTTAATTTTAAGGTCATCGCGATGTCACGTGCGACAATCATGTCGTGGAACGCGATTGATTCTCATTTTGAACACGATTGATTCTCGTTCTTAGATGAGGTTCGAAATAGTACGAGATAAATGTTGAGATCTCCTCAACAATATAGGTCTCACATATTGAAGCCTCAACATGCGCCTTGTTCTTAACCTTTTTCTTGAGATTGAACAAGTACCTGCATTGAATTAATCAAATATTTTCAATGAAAAAAACAAGGAAAATACTTTTATATATGAATTACATTACAACTGTAATATCTAACCGTTCGAATGGGTACATCCATCTATACTGGACCGGTCCTCCAACTTTTGCCTTGAACGGTAGATGTATGGGGAGATGCTTCAACTTACTGGAGCATATATCTTTAAAGAAATGACTGATCTCCGTGAGTGCATCCTATATCCCCTTTGGCAACAAATCACGAAATGCTAATGGGACATGCTAGTTTCCCATGCGTGCTTCAACCAGAAAGCATTGCGTAAGCTGGAAAATCATTGATAGTCCACATCAAAGCCGCCCTCATAAGGAATTTTGTTTCCTCGATATATCATAAGTCAAAGCTTTAGAGGACCACAACTGCACCAACTCATCAATCAACAGTTGAAGACAAACATCTATATTCCGACCCGGACTGCTCGGACCTGATATGATCATAGATAAAAACATGAACTCCTGCCTTATACACATTCCCGGTGGCAAGTTATAAACTGTGAGTATGACTATCCAACAAGAATAAGGAGCAACAAATGACCCGAATGGGTTGAATTCATATGTACACAACCCAAGACACACATTCCTTGATTCAACTGAAAAAGTGAGATTGCACATTGTTAAAGTGTTTCCATGCTTCGCCGTAAGAAGGATGCACCATCACTCCATCAACCGCATCATGTGATTGGTGCCATGTCATATGCTTAGTAGTCCTTGGTGACATGAATAACCTATGTGGTCTAGGTGTGATTGGGAAGTATCTAAGTTTTTTTATATGCCAATAGAGTCTTTCCCCTACCAGTTCTGGGTTTCTAACGGGAATGCTCGCATGTCATACACTCGGTCATCTCAACATTTTCAAGGTAGTATAACATGTAGAAGTTAGGGCACATGTCAATTTTCTGGTATCCTAACACTACCAAAAAATCGATAAATACAAACGGAAATACCGAGGGAATATTTCCTTTGGTAAATTTTCGAGGGATTTTACCGACGGAAATATTCCCTCGATATATACTGAGGGAATTACAGTGGGAAAAAAAATTAAAATAAAGCAAAAAAAAATGATGATTTACCAACGAAATTTCCGTCGGTAAATTCATTGGTAAATTGTGAACACTGTTCATCATGTCACTTACAAAAGGAATTACCAACGGAATTTTCCAGAAAGCTCCAGAACTGTTCACTTTCCAATTGCACTGTTAATTGTTGTTTTTTACGGACAAAATCACCGACGGATTGAAAAGTCATCGGTGTTATTTGGCGGTTTTCTAAAAAAATTCAATTAATCTAAAATTTTCATTTAAATATTACAGACAAAATCACCGACGGACTGAAAAATCATCGGTAATTGTTGGCAATTTCTGAAAACTTTTTACAAAATTAAAAGTTTAAATTAAATATTACCGATGGAATTACCAATGGAATAATTAAAAATATTAATATTCAATTATCCGTCGGTAAATCCGTCGCTAACGCGCCGCAATAAAAAGCCTGAATCCCCTTATTTCACAAGAGATAAACTCATTTCTTCTTCTTCTTCTTCTTCTTCTTCTTCATTTCATTATATGTAAAAAAACATCAATATCTATTTCTTTCTCTTCTTTTCTCTCTTCATCTCCTTCTTTTTTCCTCCATGCTCGGGTATGTCTTCTTCTTCTTTCTTCTTTTATCCTCTTAGTTTTTTTTTAATTAATATGCTTTACGAAATTTTTTCTCTCCTTAGCTTCACTTGCAACTATATTAAGGTAAGATTTTTCTTTTTTCTTCTTTTTTCATGATTGTTTTCACTACATTTGTTTTTTATTTTATTTGTAATTGTTTTTGTTCTTAATAATTGTATAAATGTTGTTGTGAGTTATTTTTTTCATATGAGATCAATTTTTAGTTGATTTATTTATAGGATTTTTAAATTTTTAGCAATTGCAACATTATTTTTTTCATATGAATTTTTTTAGTTGAATTTATATTTTTTTTTATTTTTTTGTTGCAAATTTGTTTGGGTTGATTTTCTTATTCTTTTTTCCAAGAATTTTGAGTATATATTATAGAGTGTTGATTTATGTTAATTTAATTATTTTATAATTTTATAAAATGAATTTTTTTTAAATGTTTTTAAAAAATTACGGACGGAATTACGGACGGAATTTTCTGTCGGTAAATCCGTTGGTAATAAAAAATATTATTACCGACGTGTCTATTCCGTCAGTAAATCCATCGATAATAATATTTTTTATTACCAACGGATTTACCGACAGACAAAAAATTACCGACAAATGATTCATCGACAGAGCATTTCCGTCGGTGATTTTGTCGGTAAATTAATTACCAATGAAATATGTGTCTTACACTGACGGAAAAATTCTATCGATAAAACTGTTAAATCTTGTAGTGTAAATCGAGGGCTTTCATCATGGATTTCACAATATAGAAGTTCTCTTTCAGCCTGTTTCCTTCATGTAAAATGCTTCTCGTCCATTCAATAATCTTGTCATACCCGGCCTCACTCAACCCGTGATCTGACTTGATGGTGAACACCTGTGCTACAGCCGATAATTTACTGTAGTTCATGCAGCCATCCTATAATGATTCGTCAGAATCTTTCAACAAATCAAAAAACCTAGTTGCATCTGCATTAGGTTCTTCTTCTATAATTGGACATTGATTGACATTACCTTGATTCATTCTCACTGCATCCATAACTAAATTCCCGTAAGGATTAGTGTTGTCATTTGTTGCTTCATGCACGTTGCTAACACTAGAAGTTGACCCAACCACCCTTTCTCCCATTCTCCTCTTACTAACAAATACTTCTTCGTGTGCATACCAACACTAGTAATTCTCTATAAACCCTTTGTGTAGAAGATACATTGTTATAACATCTGGATGCAGATACTTTTTATTTTGACACTTTCTGCACGTACACCTAATACCACCTCCAGTAAAATTTCTAGGAATAGATGTTGCGAAATTAATAAAACCCCGAACCCCGTTACAATAATCCATCCTCCGCAATCCTTGGAGTGAATCTCGATACATTCATGAATAATCATCTATGACTTCTATCAAACCTCTATAAAATTATGATGACAACATGTATTAATTAACTATGTTAGATAAATAAATTTGCAAAACTATTGATTTACCTCGAGATTATCCAACAAACCAATTACAACTTCTCATAAATATTAAATATTCATTATCAATTATCAACATCTATACAAATTAATACATATAAATTTACAGAAATTACAACTCCACAATACCATTGATAAAAATTAAAACGAACTCATTAAACAAGTTATTAATTATTTCAAAACAATACATGTAATTTGGTAATTCAATAAAGTTTCAACAATTTACAAACAAATACAATCTTACAAAATCTAAAACAAACCATAACAAGTATAAAATTATACATTCATATACTACAAGTTTGTTTGAGAAATAACAATAAAACATGTACATCTACTAACAAAATACATATACTAATAAAACAATAAAATTGACATTTAAATGTTAAAATTTTAAAAGATGGAATTACTTACAAAAACTGATAAAAATCCGTCGGTAAATTAAAACACGGATGTTGTGACCACAAGACTTCAAGAAATATGACTTGTTGTGCTGAGAAGAGGGAGTTTTTTTTTTGGAGGGCTAGTTGTTTGCAGTTGGGAGAGTTGGGATGGGGAAGAAAAAGGAGAAATAGGGGATGAGAGGGTCGGCAGAGTGGTGATATATTAACTTTTGTCGACGGATTCACTGACGGAATTATTTCATCTGTGATTCTATCGGCTATTCTGACAGTAAACAGGGCACGTCACCATACGAAGCTACCGTTTTGAAACCCTCGGTGATTCCGTCGG
>Ga0325404_1004851_pt1 | contig 14249 bp, 11 predicted proteins | sample PopdelMetagenome_18_FD_205664 | JGI IMG/M metagenome (GOLD analysis project Ga0325404, IMG submission 205664) | Populus deltoides microbial communities from Bellville, Georgia, United States - Xylem-Control-R1 | ecosystem: Host-associated > Plants > Phyllosphere > Stem > Wood/Secondary xylem... | reverse complement strand
GTGAGTTTCTGTTGGACAGCCATCCATAGAAGAAATGAATGTCTTGGAACAGCATTCTTGAACCACACAATGTCATGCCATTCAACCATCTGATGATGACGTCTTAGTTGTTCCCAAGCTACTTTGACCGAGAATCTGTGATTTGGCAAATCCAACCAAACTATCTCATCCTTTTGCCTCATCTTAGGATTAGAATTGGAAGGAATGGCTTCTATAATGGGGTGCCAGCCAATAGCTTGGGTGGTAGGAGTTTTCCATTCAATTTTGACCAAATGAATGATATGACCTTGTTGCTTGCAATAATTACAGAACTTCTTAGGATAATTCCGAACAATATGCCAAAAGCATTACAACTAAAGCATTGGACAACACACATGTCTCTACCTTTATTCCCCCCTTGTGTTGTATAAGCCACAAAAACAAACATTAACTTGATGTTCCAAGGCAATCTAAGTTACAATACGCTGCTCCTCACGAAGAAGTTTCAGTCAAACATGCATCTAAAGATGGTATAGGATGTCGATTCATCATATTCGAACGTGTAGTTTCAAAATAAAAAAGAAGCTTCATCAACAATTGATCTCTCTTACTTGTTTCATGCACTGCTTGAACAACAAATAGAGTTGCAGCAGGGACATTAGCATAAATAATATCATAATAATCAACCAAAAGATTTTGAAAACCAAAAAAATAGTCCTCAATGGGGAGACTTTCCTATGTAAAATTTGTCATCTCATACTCCAATTCAAAACATTGAGCCGTGTTGTCTTGATTTTAAACCTTATTTAAATAATTCCATGTGTCAACGACAATTGTATAAGGCCTCAAATTGAGAACAAGGCGAGGCTTAACTGAGTTAAGGATCCAAGTCATAACCCGAGCATCCTTGATTTTCTATTTAGACAAAGCTTCAACCTTTTGAGGTACAGGAGTACTCCCATTAATATGATGCCACAATTCTTTTCCTTTGACAAATAATTTAAATTGAAACTTCTAAGCAGAATAATTTTTGTCAGTAAACTAAATATAAAACAAGTCTACATATGACATGATGCAGCAGAAAAATAATCACACGAAAAAAAATAGTTGCGAGAAGCACTAAAATCAGGGAGCGTAGATAACACTCCAAACCCGAGAGAAACAACAGAAGTGGTGAAAGGAAATAACTCACCAAAATGCTGAGCATAAGACACCGGAAAATGATACCCAAACTGATATGTTTCAGCCTTGTGATACGACCCAAGTAAGTTTAGATTTGGATTTTGGCGTAAAAAGCACAACAGTTCAGGTTTACGGCAACAATCATAATTCTCAATCTGACCGTTGGATCGGGCTAAATGTTTATGTGGACTCTCCAGACATGTTGTCCTACTATGGGTTAAATGTTCAGGTCAATCGAAGTTCGGGAAGACACAACAATACTGGTCAACGGAGGCTGTATGAATTTTGTTATTTACTTTTGATACGATCCAGACGAGGTTAAATTCGGATTTTGACGTAAAAAGTGAACCTATCCAGTTTTACGGCAACAGTCATAATTCTCAATCTGACAGTTGGATCGGGCTACAATTTTATATGCAATCTTCTGACACGTTGTCCTACCTTGGGCTAACATTTCAGGTCAATCGGAGTTTGGAAAGTCATCTCAATACGGGTCAACAAGATTTGGTAGCTTGTTTTAGAAATCTACTAATTCTACAAAGATCTACAATGGGCTGCAACATAGTTTCCAAGCGTGGCAAGGATTCATAATTATTTCAGAATCCTTTTCTTACAAGGATTCCTTATTCATCCTAGCTACAAAAAGGAAAGAAGACTTCAGAATAAACTCTACCTTCAAATCAGATTTCCTAGTCTATTTAGGACTTCTTAATGGCGACAAATCTTATTCTAGCATATTTTAGGATGGTAATTTTTGGATTTTTATTAATTTCTTCTTAGTCTTTGGGTTATTATTACTTATTTGGGTCAATTGTAAGTGGGCTTAATATAAGTCCACCTAAGGGGGGTCCATTAGGGTTTATTTAAGTCTAGAGTTAGTATAAATAAAGACATAACCAGACATGTAAGTTAGATAATTCAGATTAATAACACTTCTTGTTTGCTGCACTTTGTGTGTGTGGGTGTTGGTGAGATAATTTCCCTTCCATAGTTCTCTAAAGAACTAAAAAATGACTTATCAAAAAACAACTATCTTCGTGGCATCATTCTTATACTTCTCGTTTGCGAATCAATATTCGCTGGGTAGGGATCTCCATTTCTAATAGTGGTGGTGCCTAGGTACAAGTTATTTTGTGTCCCACTCCCATCAAACATGATTTTCTTGGCTTGCTGGAAATTGGTGTTTTTGCATGTGGGTTGCGTGACCATGTGATCACGAGGTTCGCATCAACTTCCATTTGACTTGTGGACTTCTTATTTGGTTATGATTCTTTTCCTAGAAGGACATGGCAGCTAGTTTTAGAAATTTTCTCGTTCCACAAGGATCTTTAATGAGCTGCAATATAATCTCCAAGTGTGGCAAGGATTCATTAATGTTTCAGAATCCTTTTCTTATAAGGATTCCTTATTCATCCTAACTAGACAAGGAAAGAAGAGCTAGTGGTATTTAATGACACATTAGTTATTTTCTTTCATGTTTGGGCGTAATTAAAACTTTGTTTTAAGCTAGGATCCAAGGCTTGTTTGGATCAGGTTATGGGCTTTTCAGTTTTGGGTTTTTTGATCAGTTTTGTATGGGGGTCAATTCAGCCCACAAGGGTAGATCCATTAGAGTTACTTTTAAGAACTATTTAAACACATGTAATCTAAATTTCGGCAGCTTTGATGATTATTACTTCTGAATTTTTTAGTTTTAACATGTGAGAGTGATTCTTGCATTCTTCAATTCCTAAACGAACTGAATCTGACTTATCAAAGATTAACTGGCTTCATGGCATCATTCTATTCAATCCAATAATGTTGGTGCCTTGGGATAGGTTTCCATTGTGTTACACTCCTATCAAACCTTTTTCGGCTTTACAGGATCAGATCTCAATCTTGATTGTGAGTTTTGTGACCACGTGATCACGAGGCTCACATCAATTGGTATCAGAGCTAGGCTCCAAAACAAGGTCATATCCTTACGTTATTTTCATTCTTTTTAGTGTTCCTTTATTTTCAGTGTTTGCGTCCATCTTCTTGTTCTTCGTGTCTGCGTCATCTAGGCAAAAAAAAAAAGGGTTATATTTTATTTTGTTACTGTCTCTAATCATATTAGTATATTAAAAAGAAAGAAAGAAAGTGAGAGAGAGGGGGATTAGTTGAAATTTGAAGGATCATTTAAATTTTGTCGCGGAAACACAACTTTTGGTGAACCATAAGCAAACCATCTCGGAATCAATTGAAACTTCAGATTCAGTCTATTGGGGGTGCGATCGCATAATATGTAAAATTTGGGCTTATTCTGATGTTGTTTGCTTGAGGTTTTAATTCAAGGTTTAATTCTGCAGTAGAAACACTTCTCTTAGTTAACCATAAGCAAATCACCTCAGAATCAATTGCAACTTCATATTATGTGTATTGGAAGTGAGATTGCATTATATTTCAATTTGAGCTTATTTTGATAACGTTTGCTTGAGGTTTTAATTCGAGGTTCAATTTTGCCGCAGAAACACTACTCTTAGTGAACCATAAGAAAACCACCTTAGAATCAATTTAGACTTCATATTATGTCTACTTAGGTGAGATCGAACCATGTATTAAATTTGGGCTTATTTCAAAATTGTTTTCTTAAAGTTTTAATTCGAAGTTCAATTCTGCTGCAGAAACACTAAATTTGATCTTATTTTGATACCGTTTTCTTGAGGTTTTAATTAGAGGTTTAATTTTGCCGCAAACTGATCATACACGGGGTTTGGATACCTAGACATTATAGAACAACCTATAAACTGAGATTTGTTGTTTTCTTGGTATCCTAATATTATATATTAAATTCGAGGTCGTTTGGATTGTGTTTTCTTTAGTTTCCGGAATCAGGTTTTGTCTTGCTATAACGGTTTGTTTTGCGTTGTCTTTCAAAACTTGTTTTGTTTCTGTTGATTTTGTTCCTTCCTGTATGTTATCATCATATTTGGGATATTTGGCTATTGTTTGAGTCATTCTCAGCAATTTCATATTTGTTTGTTTTCGATCAGTTCTCGTCCAAACAAAAGTCAGATTTGGAATCTTGAGTCTAAATCAATGTTCTTCCTGTTATAAACTTTATTCTTATCTTCATCTTCTTTTTTCCCCCCCTATTTGTGTCATATATTCACCAAAAGAGAGGGAACAGAGGAGGATTGTAGATCAACGATGCCATGATTTGGGGGTTTTAGAATGAGAAGTTGATAAGCGTAGAAGATTATTCTATGATCTTCAAGCTTCATGGGAAAAAGAGGTACAACGCCAAAAGAATGAAAGACAAAAGAGAGCCACTGTGGTTATCATTCAAAATTATGTACGCAAATGGTTAGTACAACGTGCTTATTTGAAATTCTTATCAGTCATTACTTCTATACAGTGTTGTTGATAAAAGGTGTTAGCAATAAGGGAATTCCAAAGGCTTAAACAAGAGGTACTGAAGTCGCTTCTAATCCTATTCAAGATTCGAGGGTGAATATTCCTGAAGAGGGAGAGAATGATACAGTTTAGCCTTGTGATACGACCCAAGTAAGGTCAGATTCGGATTTTGGTGTAAAAAGCGCAACGGTCTAGGTTTACAGCAACAATAATAATTCTCAATCTGACTGTTGGATTGGGCTAAAGGTTTATGTGGACTCTCCAGATAGGTTGTCCTACTATGGGTTAAATTTTCAAGTTAATCGGAGTTCGGGAAGGCACCACAATATTGGTCAACATAGGCTGTATGAATTTTGTTATTTACTTCCATTTGGCTTGTGGACTTTCTATTTGGTTAGGATTCTTTTCCTATAAGGATGTGGCAGCTGGTTTTGGGAATTTCCTAGTTCCACAAGGATCTTTAATGAGATATTCGAAGAAGACCACTTGAATTTTGCCCTGGAGATAAAGTATTTCTGAAGGTAGCTCCATGGAAGCACATGCTGAGATTCGACATGAAGGGGAAGTTAGCTCCGAGGTTCATTGAACCATTCGAAATCCGAAAACATATTAGACCTATAGCATATGAAATAAACTTGCCCTCATAGTTGGCCAAGGTTCACAATGTATTCCATGTTTCTTTGCTGCGAAAAGCCGATGTAGACCCTTCAAGAATGTTACCTCAAGTGCTAATGGAGGTAAAAGAAGACTTAACACTTGAGGTAAGACCGATAAAGATACTCGATTGGGGCGAGAAAGAACTTCATAATTAGAAAGTTCCCATCATCATAGTCTTATGGCGAAGTCACAAATCGAGGAAGAAACGTGGGAAAGAGAATCAGAAATGAGACGAAAGTTCCCCGACTTATTTATAAACTAAGGTGCATCACTCAAATTTCAAGGATGAAATTTCTATTAGGAGGGGAGAATGTAAACCCCGGGAAAAAATAAATAAATAACAGTGAAGAAATTCATGCATATGGTTAAATAAAAACAGGAAGTCAGAAATTTTTGAATATAAATTTCCAAGTGAAATAATTTGAGACATTATAATAAACCCAATACTATTGACGGTTGGATTTAATTGAAAAGAATAACACACTTAGGAAAAGAGGGCCTAAATGCAAATAAGAGAAAATATAGAGTATAAGTACTCTCTCCTCACCAAAAATCTGGAGGAACTATAAGGAGAGAAAATAGGGGGTTTTATACCCATTCTTGTGAAATCAAGTGAGAACACTAAAATTTCAAGAATCCATCCAGGATTAAGGGTTTATAGATGGGGTAAACACTTAAGAGCAAGGGATTACTAAGAAATTGAACAAGAAGAAAAGAAAGGAGGGAGTTAAAAATTTTCAACTGGTTGAAGATCAAAATCTTAATTCGTACCGGGTAAGGTGTTTTAAATATGATCTTAAAAATTCATTTTAAATTCAATAATGAATTGATGTCTTGATATTCAATCATAGGTTAAGGTTCTTAGACATGAATTGGGAAAAATGTACTTATTGTTAAGATTAAGTTAATTCATGTGTGTGGTATGTAGTTTATGAAAGTATTGTGTGAAGGGGAGGGGGAGACGGATCTGAACAGACATGTCTCCTGACTTTCGGTGAGATTTCAGGTAGGATGATGAGGGAATTAGAATCGGATTCCTCATAGAAATTGTAAATTTGAATGTTAGCTAACCAAGGAAACTGGTCTTGCTCAATTTGGAGATATAGAACTCCAGTTATGGGTTACCAACCGAGACTGAGTCGTGATTGATTATGTAGGGCAGTAGGACTGATTAGTTGATGAGTAATTTTGACTATCTTGGAAGCAGAACTGGGTTCTTCTTCCTCGTGTCTTAGCTTTCTAACGAGATCAATCTCACTTAAAATGGAGTTTTAGAGCTTTAGATATAGTTAAAAATCTGATGAGTTACAGTAACAGTTCACTGTGTAGACAGTAACGGTTAGATAGTAACAGTTCAATGTGTAGACAGTAACGGTTCAAATGTCTAAACAGTAACAGTAGACTTTCACGTGAATACTATATATAAGAATATAAAAGAATTGAGTCATACGAACACTTGCACATTGAGATACTAACTCTGAAAATATGCATGATATATGTATGCATATTATTATGAGGAAATGAACATGCATAGATAGTAACATATGAGTAATGGATGAATATGGATTCTCTATAATATCGCTTGAAGGAATCATAACCAAAAACTTCCTTGTGATTCAGGAGGAGTAACCAGGATTTGATCTTCTGTTAGGGGAGGTCGCGAGACAGGCAAAGCAGGTGCGTGATTTTCCCTCCTATTTGCACTTATACAATTTAAAATTCTTTTGGTGAATGTAATTATAATAAATATCATGTTCAATTAATTAAAGCCTAGCGTATTTACAAGATTAGCTTCGGCTAATGGCATCCGTGATACGAATGCCGGAAGATGATTTAAAGATTAAATTAGCTTCGGCTAATGGCATTAGTGATGGGAATGCCAGAAGATGATTTAAAGATTAGATTAGCTTCGGCTAATGGCATCCGTGATAGGATTGCCGGGAGTTGAATTATAAGATTAGCTTCAACTAATGGCATCTGTGATATGAATGCCGGGAGATGATTTACAAGATTAGTTTCGGGTAATGGCATCCATGATAGGATTGTCGGGAGTTGAATTACAAGATTAGCTTCGGTTAATGGCATCCATGATATGATTGCTGGGAAATAAATTTCAAGATTAGACTTTGCAAGGTTACCCAGTTCATGCAAGTAAATAAGAGTATCCAAATTAAGAGCATGCAAATGTGTTAATTGGGTTTAAAAGATTTATAAGCAATGTATATAAGTTCTCTGTTAGAATTCTTATGGGTCCGATAGAAAATTAAAACTTCATTCATATACATTACATGAGCATATATATTTATCAATATAATGGTATGTTTATTTATGTATCAGGTCCATCAAATATCTAGGGAGATCATTAGTTTAGGACTCTACTTTGTCAAGCTTATGTAAATATTTAATTTAAACTAAAGGGAATTAACGCGTTTATGTAGTATACTTTTGTGCAAACCTTGATGTATTTTTATAAAAGTTCAGCTTAGAATATAGTATTTTAGTTATCTTGTAATTAACCCTTTTGAAATGTTTAAGAACACTTATTATGTTGTAAATGCTTTCTTTACATGATATCATTCCTTTTCTTTTAAATTTTATGATATGATATGTAGACTATGTTCATATTGAACTTACTCGTAGGATATATATATATATATATATTGTGTGGATTGTATGAGGTGTTGAGTTATGATGTTTGTTGAAAGGTCTGGAATTATGGGACCTTGTGATGATGGGTTGATTGAGTAAAATGATAGTAGTCGATAATTTGGGTTGTTCTACATACAAACGAAACTCTGCTGAATTTTTGATATATATATATATATATATATATATATATATATATATAAAATTACCCTCAAATAAAGAGGATATGTTGGGATCTTTTAATATTGAGCAAGTCGTACAATCGGACTATTACAGTTCCCCTATTTCCTTGTATATTAATTCCATCTATACACATGAGTGATTCCTAATAATTAACCTTTATACATGGAAAGATAATCTTATTACTAATATTAACAAAGTCCTAAATTTTATATACGGTAACAACTTTATCCAAATCTATGAGAGGCACATGCCATCCCATCAAATAAATGTATGTTCTGCGCAGGAGAGGTTGAATTACCTTATGAGTATTGGTCTGAAAACCCACAGTCAGATATTTGGTTGAGGAGGTTGGAATTAATGGAAAATACACATGCAAAGTCGTGCGGCTGAGCCCTCAAATCCTGGTTCAGCGGATTGAGATATCATGGAATGCTCGCTATCTTTTTCTCTCAAAGGAGTTGGGAGCATCCAGAGATAGTGTAGTAAAACATCCCCAGCTCCTCCATTACAGCATTGATGATGGATTTCTCCCGATGATTAATTTCCTCAGGAGTATTGGAATTCGAAATTCTGACTTCTTGAAAGTCTTGACCAGTCTTACACAGGTTAATATGCTTACTTTTTGTATCCACATTAAAAAGTTCTCCTCACTTATGCTTGACATGATTTTGTTGTTCGCTACATAAACTTGATTGGTTTTTTTTAGGGTTATGCCCTATTTGTTTTTGTGTTATAAAAATATTTTTGAAAAAATTTAAATTTTTATTTATTTATTTATTTTCTTTAAATTAATATTTTTTTGATGTTTTTAGATCATTTTGATGTGCTGATATCAAAAATAATTTTTAAAAAATATTATTTTGATATATTTTTAAATAAAAAACACTTTAAAAAATAACCACAACTACACACTTCAAAAATAAATATTATTCATCTTCGTACTAGTCGAAATCTTAATGTTGTTATTTGATTTTATCATCTTCATGATTTTGAAGATGTCTAGTAAATTTTTCAATGTTGACGCTGCTTGTCTTATGAGGTATTATCTCTGTCACTAGAAGACAATATGAAGCCGAAGTACATGTATTTGATCAATGAGCTTCGTAATGAGGTGTGGTCCTTGACCAAATACCCCATATGTACTAGAGATTATCCTTGGAATAGAGAATTCGCCCTCGCCATAGGTTCTCAGTTTCCTTAAAGAAAGCTCCAAAGGGCCATTTCCTATAAGGTCATTTGTTCCAACATATGAATGCTAAATTCATCGTATTTATCAAAAGGAATATATCATCAGTATATATTAAGGAAATCCCAATTCACATAGAAATTCTTTTAAAAAAAAACAAATAGTACAATAACGTGCAAGTTTTTAGGGACGTCGTTACTGATGGAATTACAGTTGGATTCAAATAGGGACGTGTTACTTACACCGACATAATTGTCGACAGATTGACAGATCAAATAATTTCATCGGTAAATCCATCAGTAATATTTAATATCTGACCTGGCCCTCTCCCCTCCCCTATTTCTTCTTCTTCATTAAAAAACCTCTCTACAACAAAACAGACATCCCCACCCCCACATCCCCCCCTCATCTCAACATAACTCATCCTTTCGCAACTTTTCCGATCACGACAACACTTTGTTTGACAGCATTTGTGTTCTGATTGAAACTTTATTATGGATTTTTCATTTTAAGTAAGCAAATCTATTTTTTTAAAAAAAAATTGAACACAATTTTAAAATGTTATTTTTTTTATTACATATTTTTATTGTACATGTATTTTGTTTGGGTGTTTACTTATTTTATTGTTTTTTCTCAAACAAACTTGTTGTATGGATTTATGATTTTGTACATGTTATGGTTTGTTTTAAAATTTTTAAAATTGTATTTGTTTGTAAAGTGTTAAAACTTAAGTCGAATTACCGACTTAGGTGTGTTATGATGAAATAAATAATAGCTTGTTTAACGAGTCTGTTTTATAATTTCTCAATTTTATTGTGAAGTTGTAATTTTTGTAAATATGTATAAATTTATATGTACGTAGATAATTGATAATGAATTAAGAAAAGTATTAAAGTAGGTTGAATAATTAAGCTAAAAACCTATATTTTTGCAAATTTATATAGTTAACGTAGTTAAAATTAACACATGTTGTCATCATTATTTGATATAGGTTTGATAGAAGTCATGAATATATCGAGATTCACCCTAAGGAATGCGGATGATGGATTATTGTAATGGGGTTCAGGGTTTTATGAATTACACAATATCTAATCCGAGAAATATTAGTGAAGACGATATTAGGTATCCATGCAAAAGGTGCAAATATGTGGCAGTAAGGCCGAAAGGCCAAGGTGCACTGATCGGAGGAGATTCAATATGAGTAAGGAAGAGAAACGAAGGTTACAAGTTTCATATATTTATGCTCATAATGCAAAAATGATATTAGATAAAGAGTACGAGGCTAAATGACATGCAAAGGTTTATAAAGAAACAAATAAAGAACGTCAAGAATGGAGAACTTCAATTCAGCGCCAAAGGAATAACAAATGAAAGAGGATAGCAGTGGGTTATCATTCAAAAATATACACACAAGTGGATGGGAAGACATGCTTATTTGAAATTATTATCAGCAACTACATTCATACAATGTTATTACAGGCAATTGCGTGTAAGAAAAGAACTCCAACGGCTGAAACAAGAGGCTAAGGAATTGTCCATCAAACCTGTTGGTGATTCGACGATGAATCATCTTGATGAGAGAGGGAATTATACGATCCAAGTAAGGTCAGATTCAGATTTCGGTGTAAAATTTCCTATTATCCAGTTTTACCCTATCGAGCATAACTCCAAATCCAATCGTTGGATCGAGTTGAATTTTGACATGTAGATTTCAGAGGTATTGGTCTATGTTGGTGTAAAGTTTTTGAGGAATCGGAGTTCGGGAAGAACATGCGATATAGGTCAGAACAGGCTATTTGAATTTTATTATTTGTTTTTTTTTTTTACTTATGGACTTCCTATTTGGCAAGGATTCTTTTTCTACAAGGATGTGACAGCTTGTATTGGGAGTCTCCTAGTTCTACAAAGATCTTTAATGGGCTGCAACATAGTTTCTAAGTGAGGCAAAGATTCATAAATGTATCAGAATCCTTTTCTTACAAGGATTCCTTTTTTTATCCTAGCTACAACAAGGAAAGAAGACTTCAGAATTAATTCTACTTTCAGATCAAATTTCCTAGTCTATTTCGGACTTCTTAATAGTGACAAATATGATTCTAACATATTGAAGATAGTAATTTTTGGATTTTTATTATTTTCTTCTTAGTCTTTGGGTTATTATTATCTATTTGGGTCAATTGTAAGTGGGCCTAATATAAGTCAACATAAGGGATCCATTAGGATTTATTTAAATCTAGAGTTATTATAAATAAAGACATAACCAGACATATAAGTTAAACAATTTAGATTAATAAAACTTCTTGTTTGTCGTTCTTGTTGTATTTTTTAACTCTAAAGAGTTAAAAAATGACTTATCAAAGAACAACTGACTTCATAGCATCTTTCTTATACTTTTCGTTCGTGAATCAATATTCATTGGCTAGCGGTTTTCGTTTCCAATAGTGTTGGTGCCTAGGTACAAGTTATCTTTGTGTCACACTCCTATCAAACCTGATTTACTTGGCTTTCCAAGAAATTGGTGTCTTTGTGTGTGGGTTATGTGTCCACGTAATCATGAGGTTCACATCATTCATAATTGGGTAAAGTGAAGTATTTTCTAAGAGCTTCCTTATTGAAAAACTTATCTCCTCCGTCACAACTTTGATGTCATGCACATAGAAAATAACATGTTTAAGAACATTTTAAACATGATAATGGATGTGAAGGGAAAGACAAAGGACAACATCAAAGTTAGAATGGATATAGCATTGCTTTGTCACCATAAACATCATAGGAAGCTTCGCTTTAGACAAAAATACTTGATGGATATGCCTCGAACATATCAAGATTGGTTAATTTGAAGGATTGCATATTTCATTGAATAAAGAGTCACGACTGCCACGTGTTTATACAAATACTCATTCCATTAGCTTATCGTGATTTATTGCCAAAAGAGATATGAGATGCACTCATGAAGATCACTCATTTCTTTAAGGGATATATACTCCAACAAGTTGCAGACACAACACATTGATAAGGTTGAAATGAATATCATTTGGACAATATGTAAACTTGAGATGATATTTCCTCCACTGTTCTTGACTCGATGGAGCATCTACCCATACATTTACCATATGAGGCAAAAGTTGGAGGCTCAGTCTACTATAGATGGATGTATCCATTCGAGAGGTTAGAGATTACACATACAATGTAATTAAAAATGTATTTTCATTGTTTTTGTTAATTGAAAACATTCGTTTAATTTCATGAAGGTACTTGTTCAATCTTAAGAAAAAGGTTAAAAACAAGGCGCATGTTGAGGCTTCGATATGTGAGGCCTAAATAATTAAGGAGATCTCAACATTAATCTCATACTATTTCGATTTAAGAACAAGAACCAATCGCGTTCCAAGGCATGATGATGGTGGTGAAGTGCATTCGAGTGGGAACTTGTCACTATTCTCCAATCCTGGATGACCTGCACCAAAAAATGCTTTCATGGCTTTATTTGACTAAAATAAAATTCAGACAAACACATAATTATGTGTTATTTAATTGCGATGATCTGAGACCTTTTATTTAGTAAGTATACTACTTAAACTTTGTTATTAATGAACTATTTATCTCTTGTAATATCACAAACTCATACATTATTGAATACCTTGTAGGTAACATCGTCAATATTTACTGTCTAATAACTCACAACTGATTAAATCCTAAATTTTTTGATTATAAGATGAACAATTTGCCACATGGTTCAGAACACATGTAAGTTTATAAACTCATTATCTATTAGGATACTTAATTTCGTTACATAATTCTCGTTCACTATTCATGGTTGTACTTGATGTACCAGGTTTATAAACTAGGAGGGAATGCTAATGCTACATTATCTTTTTACTAGGTTCGAGTCCTGAAAGAAAGGTGAAGTGCTACAATGAGTATTTTGTCAATGGACACGTGTTATATACTAAAGAATATAGGCAGGGTAGAAAAATATATAATAGTGGGGTTTGTGTTAAGGGATTAACTTCTAGTGAATTTCAAGGTGACTATTATGAGAAATTAGAAGAGATAATTGAATTGTAATATCATAGTGAGCATAATAGAGTCTTTTTATTTAAATGCTATTCGTATGACACTACTGATAAAGGAATCAGAGTAGATCCTCATCATGGTTTAGTAAAAATTAACTCAAAAGCTAAACTATGCAACGTCAACAATGTCTTTGTTTTTGCCAAGCAATGACAGCAAGTTTATTGCACATACATTCTTTCTTTTAGAAAGGATCATTCTAAAGTTGATTGGTTATTCGTATTGAAAAACCAAACCTAACTGTTATGTCGAGGTTGCTTAGGATGAGAACGATAACTCAAATGTAGGAGATGATGTCTTTTAAGTTAGTGAGTTGGTTGAACCATATTGAGTTACTCCATCGATTGACTTAGAAAAAAATTCAAATTTCCGCATCTTTGATAATATTTTTATTGATGTTGACTCTAAGAAGTTGAATGTTGTTTTGAGATCCGGCGGACAAGCACAAGTCGATGAAGATGATGATAACAATGATATCAATGTAGAATATTATGATGGAGCTAACGACGAGTCAATTGAAGAAGAAGACAATTCTGACTCACTATCAAAACATGAAAGTGTAATGCCATAAACTATAATGTAATATTTATTGATGAAATTTTTTATAAAAAAAGTATTTATTTTATTATTGTTATATGAACTTGTGTTATTGTGTTGTACGTGCAGCGTTTAATTTAAGTATTTGCATGATGGATATTTTGGGAATACAGATACAATCTAGCATCAGACAATGTTTCACGCCAATGGAAATACTGACGGTTAGTGTTTGTCGGTTATTATTTTCTTCAATTGAATTTGATGATTTCATTTTTATTTCTAGGAGACATATAATAGCCAGCCCCATTATAGAAGCCATTCCTTCCAATTCTAATCCTAAGATGGGGCAAAAGGATGAGATAGTTTGGTTGGATTCGCCAAATCACAGATTCTCGGTCAAAGTAGCTTGGGAACAACTAAGACGTCA
>Ga0325404_1004849_pt1 | contig 14250 bp, 4 predicted proteins | sample PopdelMetagenome_18_FD_205664 | JGI IMG/M metagenome (GOLD analysis project Ga0325404, IMG submission 205664) | Populus deltoides microbial communities from Bellville, Georgia, United States - Xylem-Control-R1 | ecosystem: Host-associated > Plants > Phyllosphere > Stem > Wood/Secondary xylem... | reverse complement strand
GAAGGCGGGAAATTTAAATCTTGAAGCTTTGCCACTGTTTGATTGGTTTGGTGCCTGTAATCTGAGGATGATGAGGGTGAATTTGAGGGGTTGCATCTTTGCAAGTAAACCTTTCCTGACTGCAACCAATAAAATAAAAGATTAATAAGAAAGAAAATTGATTTTTTTTACTGGCCATGACATTAATGATGGATTTAATTCTGAAGTTGAAGTATATCAGAAATTAAATAGATGATCGGAATTTATTGAAGAGAAGGTGGAGGAAATAACTTACAAGTTGCTAGGCATTGAAGAGCATTTAATGGCACTATAGCATTTGATTATTATTCATGTTGAAAGGATGCGTAGAACTTTAAACCCTTTATCAAAAAGAAAAAAAAAAAAACAGAGAAAGAAAGAAAAGAAAAGGGGAGTAATCTAATGTTTGATTACTCCTAGAAATAAATAAAACTGTTTGATTGCTGGAAAAGTTAGGGAATTAAATTTCTCAGAAAAACTTAAAGAAAGCCTCTGTCTGCATATCAAATTCTGCATATATAGTTCCCATGAAAGCCAAAAGCTGGCACTAAAAGAAAATCAATTGATTGGACTCTCATTTCCTATTCCTCCAGTTTCTCGGAAATCAAACAGAGGATATCAAACAAAGCAGAGAAATTCAAATTATATAAATCAGTAAACATTTAAGTGCAGCCATGTAATAAGAAGATGTATTTGCATAAATGGAAGGAAATTGTAGAACCCTTAAGATTTCTACCTTCAAAGAAAACAGGGAAAAGAAATAAGAATCATAATAAGTAAATGTCATGAAACACATATATAAAATATATTTTCGTACGTTAAAAAAACTCTGTTTTTCCTAGGAATATATAACCAGATACTCTCAAGAAGTTAAACAAACCCGAAAAAGTATATCTCATGAACCTTCAAAAGATTATGATGATCATCATAGGATCTTCAAACCCTTTGATGTTCTTTTCCTTGCTATTTTCTCAAGAAACTAACAGAACCCAGATAAGAACACCAATTACCTTCAAGTCCAGCCGTTTTTCCCAGCCGCTTGGCACTTGCAAATCAAGGTCCAATTCTAGAGATTCAGTCTCTAAAGTAGCTCCACCAAGCAAGTCCCTGGTTATCAAAGCTGTTGATTTTGCTCCACCGGGTTCACTCCCGGCATTCCTGTCATCCTTGTATCCACTAGAAAGCCTTACCAGAGAACTCACCTCAGCTGCCATATTCACCAGGAAAAAAGGCTCTTCTTCTTCTCCAACAACAACAATTAGAGAGAGGGTGGAAGAGTGGGGTTGCTTTGTATTAAATTGAGGTTCATTTATCAATACATACGTGTGTATATATATATATGAGAGGGGAGGGGGAATATATATGGTACGTTATAAAAATTTAGAAAAGTTGGTATTAACTAGTAGTGTTTTTTTTTATTATTTTCTTTTCTTACCACTTCTATATTGAAAGAATTTTGAATATTATAATTCTACATCATTAATTAATTGTTTCATCTATTGGTTGCTTAATGATTTAATTATGGCATGCGGATGAAGTTGGGGAGAAGTATTAAAAAAAGGAAGGCGTCTATGTAAATGGCAGCCTTTAATGCTTTGATATCCAGTCGACATTTTTGGCTCTTAATTTTGGATATTTAGATTTATCCCCTCAATTCTAAGAATTATCTATTTAACCTCTTTTTTCTTATATTTTTGTTGATCATCCCAAGCCCCTCCTTCAGTGGTGTAGACAGCTTAAACCCCAGTTTTACCTTTTTTTTCTATAATGAAAATAGCTTTCATTAAGCTTCAGCTTTAGGGCAAGGGTGAAAAAAAAATTAAAAAATTAATTAAATCGAAAAAATAAAAAAAATAACTGAAAAAATTAAACCGTGAAAAAAAACTGATTAGAATTTAAAAAAAAACCAACCAGTTCGGTTCGGTTTTGGTTTTATAAGCCTGAAACCGAAAAAACCAAACCGAATCGAACCCAAACTGAAAAAACCGGAAAAAAAAACCGAGTCAAGCTGAAAAAACTTCCAAAACCGAGCCAAACTGAAAAAACCGAGCCAAACCGGAAAAAACCAAGCCAAAATCGAGCCAAACTGGTTTGAACTGGTTTTTGTTTTAAAAAACCGAACCAAACCGAAACCGGTCAGTTTGAACCGGTTTCAGTTTTATTTTAAAAAAATTCAGTTTGATTACTTTTTTTTTTTATAAAAACTAAACTGAACCAAAAATGACCATTTCTACTTCAGAGTACAGGTTTAGAAATAAACTATGCATGTATTACCCTCAGGATCGGGTTTTTATTATAGTATACTCTATGTGTCTTTCCTATAGTTTTTTTTTTCAGTACTATTTATAATTCAAGATAAAATAAAAAAGTAATATATATTTCATATCTTATTCATTGCTCATTAAATAAATAACTATGAAAAAAAACAACTTGTTTAGATCGGTTCATGTTAATGATTATCATATTCAAGTTAAATTATCATCCTCAATAATACTTAAAATAAAAATAAAATAGAAAATTGAATATTGTTGTGTATGGTAAATTAACCAATAGTAACTAAGTAAACTAGTCCTCCAGCAGGCTGCTGGTTTTTCTAATAATATCATGTTATCAAATTATAAGATGCCAAGTAAAGTTGTTTATTTTTTTTTAGTGCCAGGATGTGTAGAATCACACGACCACAAGAAATATTACAATTTCACCCTCATACATTAATTGGAGAAATCTACATCAAACCTATATCATGATCAAAACTTGTATGAATGTGAAAATGATGGTAATTAAACACATATATGCCACTTGATAAAAATATTAGTTGCCAAACTTGAACCTCAAATCCAGATTGAATATGCCATTTCTTTTCTATATTAATTTAGTTTGATAATAAATTCATAGCTTTGGTTCTAGACTCTATTTTACTTTACGTGCTTGAGTTTAGAATTTGATAGTACTATCGCTTGAATCAGAATCCTCTTAGATTAAAGTAGTGTTTCAAAATGTAATAGCGATTGCTTTTTAAAGTGTTTTTTACTTGAAAATCAATCAAAATAATTTTTTTTATTTAAAAAAGTTATTTTTGACATTAACATATCAAAATGATCCAAAGTCACAAAAAAAATTAAGAAAATTTTTTAAAAACATTTTGTGTAATGCCTTTTAGAACGTAGTTCCAAATGGCCTTAAGTGTGTGTTTGAAATTGTGGTGCAAGATGTTTTTACAATAGTTTTTTTGCTTGCAAAATACATCAAAATGAATTTTTTTAAGATTTTTTTTATTTTTAATATCAGCACATCAAAATCATTAGAAAATACTAAAAAAAGCATCAATTTATTTTTAAGATCAAGAAAGCAAGAGCAAGATCTTAATCTGAAAATCAAGATGTCTAAATGTATGGCAAATGCCTCCTTTAATAGGCTAAAAAGAACTATTCATTTGATAATTAACTATTAATTTAGTGATCAACTATTTACTTGGTGGTTTAGGTATGGATTTGTTGTCTGGACAAAATGGCATTGCTATAGTCAAAATTTGGCAAAGTGATCTTCATGAAAGTTGTAGTCATCTATCTCAACTTTCCACCAGAAAATGAATGAGCTTAGTTGAACTTTTAGAACTCGAGATATGGACTGAATACTGAACAATGTCTGGGCTGCAAGATAGATTCTGACTTCTCTTTTGATGCTAAGATTTGAACTCTAAAATGGTGGAATTGAGTCTTGGACTCTCATGAATGTTTTAGGCCTATGTCTTAGCTTTCCATCAAGATAAACCAGACCTAAATCCAAGGTTTACAACTCCAACTATGATCCAATAACCGAATAGTGTTCGTGTTTGAATTGAATCAGCATCTCTTCTCTAAGTTTAGCCTTTTCTCTGTCCATTCACTTTCAATAGTTAATCACATCAATCAATCATTTGAATTGTGAGATATGCCTCCATTTAAAATGAGCATTTACCATAAATTAAAGTTATCTATATTATTAGACTTGTTATTATAAAACATGCTTAAGTTAGGGAATTTAATGATACTTTAAGTGCAATATGATGATATAAAACCTTAATGAGAATGCACTTTTAAGTACTAATCACATAAATAAAGAAATATAAATAAATAAGCCGGCAAAGAATTGATGTCTTATCTCAAGTGCAGGAGTGTCGAAGTAATAAATAACCCGGCAAGACCGGGGTCGATCCACAGGGAGGTCACTATATATATATATATATATAGATAAGAGTTGGGGAGAATTTTATGTGATATTGATGTGAGGATTAAACAATGATAAAATAATTGTCAAGATTAGAGGATCTACTAATGGTATTTCAAATAAGTATAATATAAACTCATTTTATTACTCAATTGAAAACCACACACAAAGAAGGCTCCAATCAGATTATCATTAACAGCTTATTATAAATTATTAACATGATCATATTAATTATCTTATTTATGTAACATCAATACTTATAAATGTTATCAGGTATTCATGATGTTAACAACAAATCAAGTTCCTTTCATAGCACAGGTGCCGGTTAAATATACAATTGGCTATGAATGGATCAAGTATTTGTTGTACAAAGGGTTGTACAACACAAATCTAGATTAACTATTTAATAAATAAGATATTAAGAATAGGTAAAATAAACATGATAGGGGACATGTTAACAACAAACTTTCTTAGATATAAGCATTGAAGTCCACTAAATCAATAGTTAATTATCAAATGAATAGTTCTTTTTAGCCTATAAAAAAGAGGCATTTTCCATACATTTAGACATCTTGGTTTTAAGATTAAGATCTTGCTCTTGCTTTATTTCTTTGTAATGTTTAAGTTTTATTTCATGTTATATTTTCATTAATCTCTTGTTTATACTTTTCATTTCCTTTACTATACTTAGTTAACTTATATCATAATTATGTTCTTATCTAATTTATTTATATTTCTCTTCTTCATAATGTTTAGCTAAGTTTAATATGTCAAGGTGAAAAGGTTTCACTAATGGTGTTATAATAAGTTTGCAAATCCAATCCCTAACAAGCTAATTGTTTAAGGATAAAATTGAAAAGAAAAAAACATAGATGAAAAAAAAAAATCAGTATTGAAATGTAGTGCCTTGTGAGGTGATGCACAATGAAAACGCTACCTCTTTTAGTGTCTTGTTAACTAAATAGATGTCTCACACTATGTTGCGATGCACACCAAATTTGTTTTTAACTCATAAAATTAATGTCCACTAGGTTTCGAGGACTAACTCATAAAAAAAAATTGACAAAAAAGAGAATGTCCACTTACAACAAAAAAAAATTAATTAAAAAAATAAACTAAAATCCCAAGATGAAATAATTATTTTAAAATATCAAGACAATAACATATTGAACCGATCTGGATTTCTTATTCTAACACGTTAAACTCGCGACTTGGGTCATAGACTCTAACGTGGTTAATTTTTTTAGACCATTTTTTATTTAATTATATAATATGTAAGTCGGGTGATGTACTGGACATGGTTTAAAAACTTTGTTCTTTCTTAAATTATTTTTTTGTTTGACTATATGATAAAAAATTAGACGTTCATAAAATTAAGCATCAACTAAATATCAAAGTGTTTGTATGAAACCATGAAAAACCCATAATTATTAAATTAAAATAAATTATGTTGCCCAATTCAAAACAAATAAATTTTGAAGGATAAAATTAGCGCTGCCCTGGTTGACCCATGCACCTAGGTCTGTTAATTTTTTTTATTTGTTTTAGGGGCAAACTATATGTCGTCTGCCCCACCTCATTAAAAAAAAGCAGGCAATACGTCACCTATTTTCACATATTCTAGCTACCTTTGGTGGCTAACAAATTATGCAGGCACCCTCTAAGGGTGGGGGAAAAAACACTATTTTCATCCAATTTTTCCACCAAAAACACATTAGGAATTTGAAAACCTACTTTTGTTATTAAATCAACATTTAGTTCGGCTTAAAAATGAAAACTCAACCCAAATTAAAATAAGATTTTGAAAGTCAATCTACTTTTTTTGGAAAAGATAAATGGAAAAGAAAATATAAATATAGAGTCCATTGACATCAAGAACGACAAGTTTTATTATTAAAAAATTAACGTTTGTCAACTTTCTCTCTTTCATAATAATATAATGACTCTCTCTCTCTCTCTTTTCTCTCAGATTCAGATAAAAGATGTTTTTTCTTTAAAGAATCTTTAAGTATTTCACTAATATAATCTCAATCTTCTAATATAATCCCAATCTTCTAATTTTCAATCACAATAAAATTGGATCATTTTTTTAACTCAAGCATGGAAAAAATAGCGATTGAAGGGTGAAAAGCCAGAATTTACGCTTTTAAAAAAATAAAAGGCATTTTATTTTTTCTTTTCTTCAATTTCAGTTCCCTTATTTTTAATTTCATGTAAATGACTAAATTAAATACCTTTTCATGAAATCAAGCACCAATCCGTCCAAGGTCTCAGTAACAATATAAAAAGAAAGTGAAAACTAATTATCAATTTTAAATTCTAATCAACACAATAGCAAATAATAAAATTAAAAAAAAATAACAAAATATAAAAATCATAAAACACTATTATAATGCATGCATAGTGAATTATCTAACAATCCACATTAATTTCTTAAATATAATTATAATATATTATGCATCTATTTTGCGTTTTTGCTAATGATATCATATTGATTTTGTTTTGTCCGTTTTTTTCTTTTAAGAGGCGGGCCTATTCAATAAATTTAAACTCAACCAACTCTGGTCTATTTTTGGTGTGCTTTGCAAATATCTTTATTTAAAATTAATGGAATTCAATTCTTTACTAAATGCTAAACATTAGAATTGGTCAGAACTTAGAACTTAGGAGTAGAAAGAGATTATTTCAATCTTTTTTCTTTTCAATGAAAATCTATTATTTTCTTCTACGATTAATTTTATGAATTGGGGGAATAAACACCTTTATCGTCAATTTTACAAAATCAATTTGTGGGTAGACATGGTCCTTCATCCACTTTGATGTTTTACACATGGTGGACAACCAATGAACTTGAATTTTTTTTTTTTTTAGATTTGAGGAAATCTACCTCTTGAAAAACGTATTTGTTGGTTCAAATGAGCGAGTAAAACCCCGGCTGTTTCAGGTTCTTATAAAAGGTACACGTCCTGACTCGAACTCGAGACCTGTTGTGCAGATCTCAAGCCCTTTGCCATCACACTACGTCTCTTGAGACTGCAAATTAAAAATGTGACTAATAGGGGTAAATTTACAAATTTCAAAGCACGAAGGTATACTTGCACACCTCGCTATGAATTTTCTCGAATGGAAACTTCTTTCAGCTTCTTAGGGAAGCATGTGAAATGGGCTGGAAATCTGCATTTACTCGCTTACCAGGGGAAAAAAACAATCATTCTAAAAACAAAACAAAAATTACTACCATGGAAAGGAAGGTGTAAGTATTATTTAGTCTAAGGATACATTTATTCTTGTCTTCATATTATAATGTTTCTATGCAGAGGAAGGTGTAAGCATTTAAGAGATGCACGAAGTCTTTTAAGACAACATTAATTGTTGTGAAAACCCTTAAGATGATGACCAAGTCATGATGCTACTCGAGCACATCAGAATGTTATATATATATATATATATATATATATATATTAGGGTTACCCTTTCCAGCCGCTAGACTTCCTTTCACGTCGCTCTCTCTCTCTCACAGACTCTCTTCTCCAGCCAGTAACAGACCCCCGACAGCAACATTAGCAGCTTTAACAACCCGTCCTTCTTTAGCTATACAGTAGCTCGTCCTTCCAACAACTCCTAGCTAGTAAATTTCTTAATTAAATTAAATTTTTTAATTAAAAAATGTTTTTTTTATTATTTTAATTGGATTAGGATTTAATTAAAACTTTTAATTATACTATTTTAGAAAAGTAAATTTTCTAAAATAAAGAAAGTTTTTCTAGCTAAAAGAAGTTTTTATTTAATTTATCTTAAAATAGTTTGGGATGTTAATAAGAATTTTAATATGATTAATTTTCTTATTAAATCTTGAAAATGGTTTTTCAAGGAAAATATATTAAATAAAAATTTTGTAAAGTTTGGGAAATTATAAAATTGAGTTTAACTTAATATTTTTAAATGCTAGGAATATTATTATAAAGTTTCAATATAGTAAATAAATAGAATTAAAACATGTAATATTTTTTTATGCATATTAATATTTTTTTTATGCATGATGGATGATTAAAAGACCAATGTAATTGAGTTTTTTCTGGTTAAATGGTTGTAATATCAAATGGGGTTTATGTGCCCTACTTTTTCTTTATTTTTCTTCTATGATGTAAAATTATTTTCTCATTTAATTCTCTTTGAATGTAACTCAAGGTTTATTATTTAATTTTTTAAAATTTATTTAATTTAGAAATATAGAAATTTAGATAGAAATTTTTTTTTATAGTCCAATATGAAGAAAGAATGGTGGAAAGGAATACAATCATGGAGCTCACAAGACTTATAAAGACGTGTAACAACTATATAGGAATTGACCTTAAGGAAATTAGTTTAGATATATCTATAATCATATAATTAGAATGATATGTTAAGGGTGTGTGTGTGATTGTCATGCATCTTATATCAATCATGCCATGGGATGAGACCTATTTAATATAATGAATCCCTTCTTAATATATTAAGTAAATGTTATAATGAATCCTTTTTTAATATATTAAGTACATATTGAGATAGAGATTTGTTACCTTCTAATTTTATATGCATAAAATCAAAGTTTCATTAATGGATAATTTGTTAAGCCCCTTAAGGTTATCATAAATTTAATATGTTTAATGCTATAGAAATGGGTTCCTACTTAACTAAACTTATATGAATTGTGTTGCACCCGATGTTTGGGATCTCCTAAATTAATGGGGTGAAAAACAAAATGGAGTAGCCGCCTAGTAATTAAAAAAAGCTAGGAATCTTAAAATAAGCTTTGGTTTCTTAGATTCAGTTAAGGCATTGGTTGTTCATAAAGGAAGATAGATATCACCTTTATCGCATCCTTTCAAATAAAAGGTTATCATAACTATGTATTTTATCCTAAATTTATTCCACACATGCCATTAATTGTCTAAATTTAATTCTAATCATATTTTATGATTTATTTTATTTTAAAAAAGACATCGTTCCTAAACAATCAAAGACTCATCAATAAGTTTGATGTTAATTACCAAAAGTAGGAGATTTTGTTGATCTTTGTCTTTTTATCAAAAACAATTTGACGTTAATACCTAAATATAGGAGATCTCATCAATCTTGACCTTTTTAACAAAAAAGAATGAATTTAATCATTAAAAATAAAAGATTTCATCATTTTGGTCTTTTAATAAATAAATATAACATTAATTCCAAATAGGAGATTTCATAAATTTTTTATTCTTTTATGAGAAATCTTGATATTAATCCTATATAATAGGAAATTTCATCAATTTTGGTTTTCCAAGAGAAATTTTAAAGTTAACCCAAAAAATATGATATTTTATCAATTTTTTTTTAAATGAAAAGTTTGACATTAATCCCTAAAAATAGGGGTGAGCAAAAAACCAAAAAACCAAGAAAAACAAATAACAAATAACCTAAAAAACCAAACCGTGAAAAAAAACTGATTAAATCAAAACCTACCGGTTTGGTTTCGGTTTTATAAGCCTAAAACTGAAAAACCAAACCAAACCAAACCCAAACCGAAAAAAACTGAGTCAAACCGGAAAAAACCGAGCCAAAACCAGAAAAAAACCGAGCCAAATCGGTTTTTTTCCAAAATAACCGAACTGAATCGAAACCGGTCGATTTGAACCGGTTTGGTTACTTTTTTTGGATAAAAATCATACCGAACCGAAAATGATCACCCTTACCGAAAAATATGAGATTATGTGGATTTTGATTTTTCAACTAAAAATTTTATTGTTAATCTTAAAAATAGCAGATTTCATCGATTTTGATTTTTCAAATGATAATCTTGACGTTAATCATTAAAAAAAAGGAGATTTTGCTGATTTTAGTTTTTCAATGGAAAAATTGATGTTAATCCCTATAAATTAGAGATTTAATTGATTTTGACTTTTATATGAAATGGGTGTTGGACTCGTATGGATGGTAAAAATTAGGTTTTGTACCTACCCTTTTAAATTTCCGAAATGAGCTCGAAGGGCACCACTCATACTCATTGAGCTTTTATGGGGTCCACTCGTAACAATAGGGATAATATATCATAATGAGAAAAAAATATATATCAAAAACATGTTTACAAATAAAGATGATAAAAAAACATGATAGTTTTTTATATTTAAAATCATATGTTGTCACTGTAAAAGGAACCCTATTAGTAGGATAATTGTTTACTGTATGATGGAAAAGTGAATCCAAAGGGTGATGTATTATCGTTATTTATCTCATTTCATAGAGGGACTCCGGACTTCTATCTAAAACACCATTTCCACAATGTGCAAGGGTCAAAATCAATAACGGCCAATAAAGGATGACAACTATGCCAGACACCATAATTCTTGGGGTTAAGTTGTTCATGTACATCATAAGTATCATTTATAATTTATACTTTTATGATTATATGGTTGATTTCTTGATATTTTTTTTTGTTTTTTTAAATGATTGACTAATATGTTATGTTTGCTTATGTGTAAATTATTGAAGTATATATTATTATATACCTACAGGTGACCTTTTATATTATTCTTTATATCTAAGATTGGATATGGAACCATACCCTCCACATACTTATACTATATATTTTCATATGCTGACTCTTTTTAGGGAGGAAATAGTGGCTTCCCAATGGGCGTGTTCCTAGACTAGAGCTCACAACACCTTGAACCTCCTGGAAGCTAGCAAGTTTGAGATAGTTACATCGATGGGCTTCACCCTAGTCCATATCTACTTTTCTTGTCTAGTCTTAGTAGTTAATGACAACTCGAAACTTACCCTAACCATTTAAATAAGTTAGATCTAAAATGTAAGGGTTTTCTACCTATGTTAGGGTATAGAGGGTAGGCTAAATGTAATTGAAACCCTGACTAAATTAATTGGTCATTATGTTTCAAGATGGGTGATCATGAAGTTTAATTCTATGAGGCATCTGAATATTGGGTTTTATCTAAGTCTCTCTAGAAACAAGAGGGTGATTACTTAAGAGAAGGGTTTCAAGGTAATCTACTAGATTTAAATCATGTTCAATTGATCATTAACACGACTACTAAATCAATAAAAAATTTGATAGTGATTGCATCCATAACTGGAGAATAAATTTCCTCATAATCAATTTCAAGTCTTTGTGAGAAATCTTGTACAACATATCGTGCCTTATATTAAACAATTTCACTATTCTCATTTCATTTTCTAACAAAAAATCACTTATATCTAACAGGTATAACACCTTTAGGTGTATGAAATACAAGTCCAAATGCTTTATATTTTGTAAATGAGTTAAACTATGTGTGGATTGCATTTTTCCACATTGATCAATCATTTCTATATCAATATTTTTGGACAGTTTGTGGTTCAATTTTATCATCACTTCTAGTAATGCCAAAAGCAACCTTAAATGCAAATATGTTATTTATGACAATTTTCTTTCGATCCAAAATCTCTCATGTGTGAACATAGTTTATGGAAATCTCATTATTTTCCAGGTACCTAGATCTCTTTAGGAGATGCCTCTTCAAGAGGTCCCTCTTCAATAGAATCAATATTAGGAAATGATTTTGACACAATATTTATCGTCTGTTCTATGAATGATGAATCTTTAAGAGTACCATCATCTATTTGTTGTAATTTTTGTTTTCTATGATTTTTGTCCTTAGCACCAACAAGTCTTCCGCACTTCAAGTATGGTATAGATTCGTTTGCTATGATGTTGCCTTTTTTTTTTTAACTTCAGAGATTTCAATTCTAGATGGTGCATTTGCAGATAGAATATGGGATTTAACTACATTTTCATTGTTGGTGAAAACATCAGGTAATTGATTTGCAATATTTTGTAAATGAATTATCTTTTGAACTTTAAGTTCACTTTGATTTGTCTTTGGATCAAAATGAGATAACTTTGGATTATTCCAAGTAATTTCTTGTCATGCTTCAAGCACTAACTTTTCTTTCTCTAATGATGAGAAAATATTCTCATCAAAATGGTAGTCTTCAAAACTAGCTTTAAAAACATAAATAGTTAAAGGTTCAAGGAATCTAATAATAGATGGAGAATAAAAACTAACATAAATTCTTATTCTACGTTGTTGACCCATTTTTGTTCTTTGTGGGGGGGGTATACTGCATAACCAAAAGTTCGTATATGAAATATATTTGGTGGTATACAAAAAACAAGTTGCAAAAGAGAATATTTATGGTAAGCACTTGGTCTAATTCTAAGCAATTATGCGGCATGTAATATAGCATGTCCCCAAATAAATATAGACAATTTTGATTTCATAAGTAATGGTCTAGTAATTAATTAAAGGTGTTTTATAAATGATTTTGCTAGACCATTTTAAGCATGTATATGAGTAACGGGATGTTCAACATCAATTCCAATAGAAGTGCAAAAATTATCAAATGCTTCAGAAGTAAACTCACTGACATTGTCCAATCGAATTTTTTATATTGGATAATTAGGAAATTACACTCATAGTATGATAATATGTGCTATTAATATAGCAAATGCAACATTTTGACTAGAAAATAAACAAACATGTGACCATTTACTTGATGCATCAATTAATATAATAAAATAACTACAATTTACATCTCCTTGAATTCTTTTATGAAAAAAATAGTGATTCTATAACAACCTTTGAAGAAGATGGTTTGGTAATTAATTTACCTTGAGACATGCAGTGCATGAATTTTTCTTCATAAAAGAATCTCCAGGTTCTTTTTAAAGGATACCCATGTGAACTTTTAATAATTCATCTCATCATTATTGATCCTGGATGTCCAATTCGATCATGCCAAAGCATAAATATTTTTGAGTCGAAACACTTCCGGTGTATCATAACATTTGTTTCAATAGATTTCATGATCGTGTAATAAATTCTAGAAAAGAAAGTGGGTAATTTTTCAAATACAAGTTTCTAACTTGAAATACATGAAATAATAAAAATATATTCTTTTTTTTCTTCATCTATTGTTTCAATATGATAACCATTAGCACATATATCTTTAAAACAAAGTAAATTTCTCCTGTACTAAGATGAATATAATGCATCTTTGATGCTCGATTTTGTGTTAATTGGTAACAAAATATTAGCTCTTTTAGAGCCTTTAATCATGTCCACTGGACCTGATATTGTAGTGACATTAGCTTTGGTTAATGACAAATATTCAAAGTATTTATTTTCCTTGATAATTGTGTGTATTGTTGCACTATCTGCCAGACATAAATCTCCATCATGAAAAGTCATGCTTCTATTCAAAATATAATTAAAGTTTATTACTTAACTGAAATAAAATTGACATTTTTTTTTATTGAAAATACAATAAGATAAATATCCTACTACAAATAAAAATATTAATCATCCTCAAGCATTCTACCACTAAATATGCCATCTGTTTCATTTGGGTTTTTAAAGAGATCAGAAATATCAAGATAAACATTATGACCTTTAAAATCATCTTTATGAATAAAATTAGTTTCAATTGTATTTTGTTTTAGAGAGTTTTGATATAAATCAGTAAGATATTTTAGCGTTCGACAAGTACGAGACCAATGATCATGCATATCGAACCTATGATACTTGTTTTCAGGTTTATGCAAATTCTTGCCCTTTTCTTGTTTGAGTTCATTGTGTCTTTATTTTTTGTGGTATGATGGGTTGCCTTTTAAAGGTCTATTGCTTCTCTTTTTCCATTTATTTTTTCCATATCTATAATCTCAATTCTTTCTTGTATTTTGGACGAAGGTTCCATTCATTTCAGGGAATGATTTAGAACATGTGGGATATGATTGATGATTTTTCATCTAAAACTCATTATTTTGTTCAATCACAAGAAGAAATGAAAATAATTTCGAATACGTCTTAAAATTACATTCTTTATGTCATAACCCAATTCTGGGTTATTCCCCAAAATTCACTTTTTTAAAAAATAAAAACAAAAAAAATAAAATAAAAGCTGGCAATGTGGAGAAAGCTGATCAAGAAAAATAGGCAAAATAGGCAAAAA
>Ga0325404_1004844_pt1 | contig 14256 bp, 12 predicted proteins | sample PopdelMetagenome_18_FD_205664 | JGI IMG/M metagenome (GOLD analysis project Ga0325404, IMG submission 205664) | Populus deltoides microbial communities from Bellville, Georgia, United States - Xylem-Control-R1 | ecosystem: Host-associated > Plants > Phyllosphere > Stem > Wood/Secondary xylem... | reverse complement strand
AATCTAGTTAAGGTAGTGACAGCATGTTCAGGTGTTGATTATCATGGGAATGATTTCAAGGCTTTGGTGTATGAATTCATGGTTAATGGGAGTTTGGAAACCTGGCTGCATCCAAGTCCTGCAACAGCTGAGGTGCAGGGGATTCTAGATCTTACACAGAGACTAAACATTGCCATCGATGTTGCCCACGCACTAGACTATCTTCATCATCAATGTGAAAAACAAATAGTTCACTGTGACCTCAAACCAGGCAATGTTCTTCTCGATGACGATATGGTTGGCCATGTAGGTGATTTTGGGTTAGCAAAATTCCTTCTCGAAGACACCCTTGACCATTCGACGAATCCATCAAGCTCCATTGGAATAAGAGGGACCATTGGTTATACTCCCCCTGGTAAATGTTGTACATACATTTGTTCTGTTCATCCTATTCTTTTTCATTTTAATATCATATTTTCGTGCCGCTGTTTCTTCAAATGTCTCTAAACACTTTAAATTTTTCATGCTACTGCTTGCTGTATTCCGTAGCAAACTTACTTCCCATCTTATGGTTATGATTGTAGAGTATGGTGCGGGAAACGAAGTGTCAGCATATGGTGATGTATACAGCTATGGCATACTCTTGCTGGAGATGTTTACAGGAAAGAGACCAACTGATGACCTGTTTAATGGTCTGAACCTTCATAGCTATGTCAAGACATTTTTGCCTGAGAAAGTGTTGCAGATTGCAGATCCTACTCTTCCTCAAATAAATTTTGAAGGGAATTCTATCGAGCAAAATAGAGTTCTTGAGTGCTTGGTCTCAGTATTTACAACTGGAATCTCCTGTTCTGTCGAGTCGCCACAGGAACGGATGGGCATTGCTGATGTTATAGCCCAACTATTTTCTGCCAGAAACGAACTTCTTGGAACCTAATTACATTACCAGAGAATGACGTACCTAGTTCTTTACTCAGTTCTTTCGATATAATGTAGATCAACTATTTTCTTTTATTTCACTATGACTTTAATCGCTTTGAAACAATAAGATCAAATGAATCTTTTAGAATCATAATTTAAACTTGTTAAATATCCTTTTCTCTGATAACGACTAATTAATGTTGCAATTTCATATCCAAAACCAAAATCAAACTAAAGAAAGTATTAAGAGAAATTTGGAAAGGAAATCAAGTTTTCCTTCGCCCTCTCTTCTTTCTCTTTTTAACTTCTACATTCCTTGTTTCTCCCAACCTTAAAAACCTTATTCTATCTTAATAACCTCTCTAAAGTCATTAAATCTCCCTTTTATGCCATTCATTCTCTTAATTTCACAATTTTCTCTCATAAATTTAATGGAAAAAAGAATAAAAACCCTAACCCCCAATTTCTTCTCTCTTTTTTATTTTCCAGCAGCTCAAGCCAGCTTTAAAAGGTGTTTGAGAGTGTAGTAAACATTGCTTTTTAAAGTATTTTTTACTTGGAATTGCATTAAAATAATATATTTTTTTAATCTTTTTTAAAATTTATTTTTGACATCAGTACATCAAAATTATCAAAAAATACTAAAAAATTATTTTGAATAAAAAAATCAAATTTTAAAGAAAAGTAGGTTCAATCTCAATGCCAAATACCCTTTTAAGTAGAAGAAGAAACTGTAGTTTATTGATAAATGATTGTTTTACACCTCACTTACCCTTGTTCTTTTCCTACGCAACTGTCCATATTTTTTCAGAACCTTTCTGAACTTGAATTTCCCCAAGATTTTAACCTGAGGTAAAAAAATATATCAACCAACTTCACATAAAATTCTAGCCTGATTAGACAATTGGTTTAAAATTGGTTTAAAAGATATACTTGATAACATAAAACTGGTTAGTACATGATTTTATGTTAAAAAATTGAATTTTCTTGTTCAATCCCTATGGGAATCATATCAGTTATTTTAGTAAATCCTCAAGACTATTTCTTTACTTCTAATTAGTACTTAAAAGTGCATTTTTATCAAGGTTTTATATCATCATTTTGCACTTGAAGTATCAATAACTCCTTAACTAAAGCATGTTCTATAATAACATATCTAATAATATAAAATACCTTTAATTTATGATAAATGTTCATCTTAAATGCAGGCCTATCACATAAATGAAAGAATTGATTGATGAGTTGAAGTACTGAAATTGAAAGGACAAAGAGATGGCCAAACTTAGAAAAGAGATGTTGGTGCAGTCCAAACTGGAACATTGTTCGGTAATCGGGTCATATCTAGAGCTGTAGATCTCAGATTTAGGTCTGCTTTATATGGATGGAAAGCTAAGACATAAGCCTACAACTTTCATGAGGAGTCCAAGATTTAAGAAGGCCATTTTCAAGTCCAAATTGTAGCAACAACGAAGAAGTCCGAATCTGTCCTGCAGCCCAAACACTGTTCAATGTTCAGCCCATATCTTGAGTTCTAGAAGTCCAAATGATCTCAAATTTTTACCCTGGAAATCTGAGACAATTTTCTAAAACTTTCATGATTTAAGTCTGTTCAAATTATGACGTTATCAATGACGTTTTTGGCAGACAAGAAGATAAGGATTGTCACCAAGTCAAGATGTGGCCACCCACTCATCAATTAGTCAACAAATCAATAGTTTCGAAATTTGGCCTATAAAAGGAGGCATTTGCCATGTATTTAGACATCTTGGTTTTCAGATCAAGATCATGCTCTTGCTCTCTCTTTATATTTTGTAATGCTTAAGTTTTGCTTATATTAATCTCTTGCTTATGCTTTTCATTTCCTTTCCTTGTTTATTTATGTTTATCTCTTTCATTATGTTTAGCTAAGTTTATCATGTCAAGGTGAAAAGGTTACACTAATAGTGTAAGAATAAGTATAGTATAAACTCAACATGGACCTTAATGTTTGATACTAACATGTTTTATATATGTTATCTTGTTCACTTTTAATACTTTGCTTGTTAAATGGTTAATCTAGATTTATGTTGTATAACCCTTGGTACAACAAATACTTGGCACTTTCATAACTCAACTGTATGGTATAACCGACACTTGTGCTATGAAAGGAACTTGATTTGTTATTAACATAAGTTATAATCATGAATGTCTGACAACATTTACAAGTATTAGCATTATTCGAATAAGATAACTAATATAATCATGTTAACAATTTATAATCCGATTGGAACCTCCTTTGTGTGTGGTTTCCAGTTGAGTAATAAAAAGAGTTTATACTATACTTGTTTGCAATACCATTAGTGAATCCTCTAACCTTGACAATTATTTTATCCTTGTTTAATCCTTACATCAATATCACATCTCAAAGCTCTCTTTAACTTGTTGTTGTTGTTGTTGTTGTTATTTATAATTTATACAATTAACCTCCCTGTGGTTCGACCCCGATCTTGCCAGGTTATTTATTACTTCGACACTCCTGCACTTGGGAGAAGACATCAATCTTTTGGTCGTGTCAACTTCAAAATATATTTATTTTTCCTTTCCATCGTTTATTTCTCTTGCAAACTTACTATTGTTTCACAAAAATGTTACCGATTCTTAATTGGGGTTTACATCAATTTTTTTTTTGTACAATTCTTTCATAACTTTCTTCGTTCATTTTCATTATAATTCCTTTGAATTATTTTCATTCTCAAAACATGTTCTTTTAAATTTCCATAATACTTCTATCCATCGAAACACGTTACTGGTTTCATCGATGTTATGAATTTTCAGCTATAATTCATAATTCTTATTTTAGCTTCAACAATATCTTTAAATTTATTTATGGAGATCATTCCCTCCATTACAAATCATATTTATTTTTATTTCCATCATTATCCATCTTTTCCCATCCTGAATTTCCATTACTTATCGGGGCCTTATCACCTTCGATCCTTTATGAGTACAAGAAGTATAATGAATGAGATCATGAGAGATAAAAAAAAAAAAAAAGTAAAAATAATCAAGGATACTGCATACTACATCTACTTTATGTCTCATTATTCAAGAAGTTATATATTTCTAATAAATATATTGCAACTTAGCTTTTAAAGTATGCCTTGTCACACAAACTATTTGTTAAGTATGAATAATGCAAAACTAATGAGAGAGTTGATCCTATTATAGGTGAGTGGTAGATTAATGAGAAAATAATTTGGGTCATCTAAGATGGGCCAACCCAACCCAATCTATATTAATATTATTTATATTAATAATAATGATGAAGAGTTACATCCTAACAATAACTACCAATGGTTGGTAACCTTTACCCTTATAAATATGTCTATTAAAACCAATAGACAACATACAAAAAGGAATTGATAAAAAGTAAAGCGGAGAAATGACTGGCAGAAGAAAACTCTTTGTAAATTCTCAAAAAAATCATTTGTGCAAACACTTAGGCATTGAATAATAAGAATGATTCATTGTTTTTTATTTTTATATATATATATATATATATATATATATATATATATATATATATATATATATATATATATATGTTTTCCTACAAATAGATTGTGCATTCTAGAGAGAAAAATAGCTCTTAACATTTTATTTTATTTTTTTAGAAAACTTCTAAATGGACTCCAAAGTTTTGTTTTGCATTATTTTGAGTAGTGTCATTTTTTATAATAACAACTCAACATCCTAATTTACTTAGCAAGTCTTGTTTATACTTTCAAAAAGCTTTTTCATTCAGCATAGTCATTTAAGTCCGCTAAGCATTGTCTAGCCTTGCTAATAATAATGGTGTGAAGATTTTTTTTAATATAAAAAAACTAATTATAGGATGATTATAAAATATTTTATATTAATTAATTTTTTTGTAAAATGTATTATATAAAAGAAACAAAAAAATAACAAAAAATACTTTTACAATAGTTTACACAAAATAAACAAAGAAAAGTCGAAAGAACAGTTTCTATATTTTCTGTAAAATAACAAATATATTAATTTGTACTACACAAAACAAATCTATTAATTTGTACTAAGCCTAAGATTGGAAGTGCTCTCCCCTTCCCCTTTGGTCTCTGCTAATAAGTAAACATCATGTTGTATATGTGTTTTAGGTTACAAATAAGTAGAACGATCAAATTCATCGGGAAGTTAAGAATTAACATACAAAAATACTAGATAAATGGGTTGGGATCGATCATTAGTAATATTGGATTGCTTAAATTAGCCTAATTCATGACAAGCATATACTAATACATTCTGCTATGCTTATATATATATAAAAAAAAAAAAAAAAACCTAAAAGAAAAGGATATTTTCATTGTTTGTTTTCCTGTACATTTTGGATTGCCAAGTAGGAAAGCTGAACTTGCTATTCATGTATATTGTTCGTGCCTTTAAATAGGCATTACATACAATACAGTACATTACATGTCATTGATTCTTACTATATATATACATGATTTGATGCAGGAATTATGGAAATCATGAAGTAAATGGAATGAAGAATTATTGCAAGGGATCTCTCAATAGAGTGATGTATGCAGAAGATCCATGCAGGATTTCTGCACTTGCATCCTGCATGGGATCTCCGCATATATTTCCATATCTTCATCCCCCCTCAAGCTCAAGGCGGGGCTGGACCGAGGCAAAGCTTGTCAAGATTTAATGCAAACATTGCAGCACAAAGTGATTTGGTAAAAATATCTGCAATTTGATCGGATCCTGGAATATAAGCCAATGAAAGAGCACCACTTGCAACTCGTTCTCGGACAAAATGGACATCTATTTCAATGTGTTTTGTACAATGATGGATTACTGGATTTTTAGCCATATGGATGGCACTAATATTATCACATTATTAGAACTTAGGAAGAGGAACACAGTGGCCAATATTTTTGAGTAAGTGGACGAACCACATGAGCTCAGCTGTAGTGGAGGCTAAGGCGCGATACTCTGCCTCAGCTGTTGATCGAGACACAGTGGCCTGCTTCTTAGTTCCCCAGGATATCAAATTGTTGCCTAAAAAGATAGCGAACCCAGTAGTGGAACGTCTGTCATCCCTACAACCAGCCCAATCTGCGTCACAAAAACCACAAAGTTCATGAACAGGACTGCGAATGTAGTGAAGTCCAACATTGAGTGCCCCTTTAGATACCGAAAAATCCTTTTAACAGCAATAAGGTGAGTATCATGAGGTGCTTGCATGAATCTGCAGACGTGATGTACAGCAAATAAAATGCTTGGTCTGGTCAGGGTGAGATATTGTAGAGAACCAACCAAACAGCGATAGTGAGAAGGATCAGCTAAAGGAACACCATCAGTGGCAGACATGGAAGAGCCTGATGCTAGTGGAGTGCTTACTGGTTTAGCACCGTCAAAGCCAAACTTTTGAAGAAGAGATAGCAGATACCTTGTTTGAGTGACTGTGAAGGTGGACTCATCACGAACAATTTGAAGTCCTAAGAAATAATGAATGTCACCAAGATCTTTCATGTAGAAGACAGCAGAGAGATGGGCAATAAGCTTGGTAATCTGTGAAGATGAGCTGCCTGTTAAAAGAATGTCATCAACATAAATGAGTAAAAGGAGAATGTCTGATCCTTGAGTGCGATAAAATAAGGATTGATCATAGGGGCATCATGTAAATCCCATTTGCTGAATATAGGTACTGAATTTGAGGTACCATGCACAAGAAGTCTGCTTCAATCTGTATAAAGCTTTATGAAGATGACAAACATAATCTAGATGATATAAATCTTCAAAACCTGGAGGTTGAGCCAGATACACTTGCTCCTGTAGATCACCATGAAGGAAGGCATTACTTACATCTAGTTGTTTGACAGACCATCCTTGAGACAGTCCAATGGTGAGATAAGCCGAATGGTGCTTCGTTTTATAACAGGACTGAATGTTTCATCATAATCGAGTCCTGGGTGCTGTGAAAATCCACGAGCTACTAACCGAGCTTTATATCTTTCAATGGAACCATCAAATCGTATTTTGATTTTAAACACTCATTTGCTACTGATAATATTCATTATTGCTTGTCTAGGTACCAGGGTCCAGGTTTTGTTGCTGTGAAGGGCATTCATTTCAACTTGCATTGCTTGAAGCCAATGTGGATGTTGGAGAGCTTGTTGAATTGATGATGGCTCTTGTGGTTGGGCAACAAGGTCAGTAACAAAACAGGCAAGGATGGGATGTCGTGAAGAAATAAATACCTTGGGTTTTAGCTTCCCTGTTTGAGTTCGTGTAATCATATGATGTTGTCGCTATGGAGCTAGAGCAGATGTAAGAGAGATCGCTGTTGGTACAGGAGTGATTTCTGCTGTAGTTGATGAAGATAGTGAAGCTGAAGCAGAAGTGGCAGGTTGAGATGTTGATTCTTCTTGAACAATTTCTGCATTTTGAAGAATTATTACTAGATCGTGATGACTGACTTGTGGGGCTGTGGCAATAGATTTTTCTACCACAGTTTTGAGTAATCGAAGAAGTGCTTTAATTTTAAACAACTGAGAGGCATGTGTGTCAGGTTGTTGCATACAATTGTAGGGAAACTGGAATTCATTAAATTTCACATGGCGTGATATGTAAAAACGATGTGTCTGTGGTTCGCCTTTGTGATTGGTGGAGTAATCAAGAAAGACACATCGTGTGGATTTAATATTCAACTTTGATCGACCAAATGGTGCAAACAAGGGATAGCAGGAACATCCAAACACTCGTAAGGAGTCATAAGTAGGAGCAGAACCAAAAACCACTTCATGCGGTAACTTATAACCCAAGACTGAAGTAGGTAAGCGATTAATTAGGAACATTGCAGTACGAAACACTGCAGTCCAGAATTTTATTAGAACAGAAGCATGTGATAACAATGTTAATCCTGTTTCTATGATATGTCGATGACGTCGTTCGGCTAATCCATTTTGTTCTGGTGTTCCTGGACATGAAATTCTAAGAATGATGCCATTAGTTTTGAAAAGATTCTGCAGACTTTGATTAACAAACTCACCGCCTCCATCGCTTTGAAATATTTTAACATGAGTATCAAACTGTGTTTCCATTTGCTTGAGAAAGGAAGGAAATATTGTTGCTACGTCAGATTTTCGATTCATAGGAAAGAACCATATATACCGGGAATACTCATTAACAATAATTAAATTAAATCACTTTCCATCATAAGAAGGGACAGATGCAAGACCCAGACATCTGAATGTAGTGTATGCAGAAAAGCAGTAGCATATGATTTTCTAGATTCAAACGGTAACTTTGTTGATTTTCCCAAAACACAGCTTTCATATAAAACATTTTGTTTATCCATAGATGGTAAACATAACTTTGTGAGAATTCTGGCTTGAGGGTGGCCAAGTCGTGCATGCCATAAGTTGGTGGACACTTTATTTGCTAAAAAACTAACTGAAAGTGTGGAGAATTGCTGCAGATTGATCGGATATAACCCATCCTTCATGAAACCTTTAAGAATTACTTGCTTCGTCTTCATGTCCTTAAGAATAAAACCTCATGGATAAAACAGAAAATAGCAGTTATTATCTCTTGTAAATTCAGATACAGATAATAGTTTCTTCTTAATTGCAGGAACCACAAGAACATCATTTAGCTTGAGATTGGTAGTGGGAATAGTAACGTTTCCAGTACCAATGATAGGCAAGCCCTGACCATTTCCAACCATAACAGAGTCATTTCTAGGATAAGAGATAATACCTTGGACTTCATTTGTGTCAGACGTCATATGCTGGTTTGCTCCAGTGTTAGAATACCATGTCTCTTCTGCAGTTTCACCAATTTTGATTGCAGCAAAGGCCTTGTATTGATCAGCTTCTTTATCAGATGCAAAGCATCCATCTGCTTTGTGATTAGGTCCCCCACACCGAAAACAAGTGATGCTACCACGTCCATGATTACTGTTATGTGAGATTTGTTTCTGACGAGTCCCAGTGAAGCTTCCATTTTGGCGAGGAAAATAAGTCTCTTTAACTCGTAGTGGAGTGTTGTTAGTGGGATTTCTCCCAGTGAAGCTGCGATGATTGCGACCACGAGTGCTGGTGTTTATCCATGGCTTTGAGTTTGTGCGGCCATGATTTGTATAAAAAGCCACAGAAGGAGCAGTTGTCCGTGCTCCTTGAATTTGAATTTCAAAGTCACGGAGTTTGCCAATAACTCTTTCAAGAGATGGAAAGATATCTCTAGTATTTAATGCTGCTACTATAGGATCAAATTCAGATCCTAATCCTCGAAGAATACAAATGATGAATTCATCATCATCCATTGGTTTACCTGCACCACAGAGAGACAAAGCCAAAGCTTTTACTTTGTGTAAATAATCTTCCAGTGAAGAGGTACCTTTTGTTAGGGACTGTAGTTCGCCTTTGATTTGTTGGATGCGATCTCGAGTGTGAGTGCCATAAAGAGTCTCTAACACTTGTCATACATCATGCGAAGATTCACTATTGATGACTTGAGAAGGAGGTCCATCAAATAGTGAACTATTGATCCATCCAAGGATCAATTGATCCGTGCGCAGCCACACTGCTGCAGCAGGATTTGTTTGTAACTCACCATTCTCACCAATGATAGTTGATTCTGGGCAGGGAACTTCATCCTTCACATATCCAAGGAGTCCATAGCCACTTAAAACAAGAATAACATGTGCTTTCCACAGAAGATAATTGCTTGAAGCCAGCTTGATGGAGATATCAAACATATGTGATTTTGGGAGTGTAATCTCAAGAGAATAAGCAGGGAACATTGTTTGAACTGAAGAAGAAGATGTCATGGTGATAGAAGGCTCTGATACCATGTAGGAAAGCTGAACTTGCTATTCATGTATATTTTTCGTGCCTTTAAATAGGCATTACATACAATACAGTACATTAAATGTCATTGATTCTTACTATATATATATACATGATTTGATGCAGGAATTAGGGAAATCATGAAGTAAATGGAATGAAGAATTATAGCAGGGGATCCCTCAATAGAGTGATGTATGCAGAAGATCCATGCAGGATTTCTGCACTTGCATCCTGCATGGGATCTCTGCATATATTTTCATATTTCTTCATGCCATAAAGCAACTAAGTCAATCCTCTTTTCTTTTTTGTTTTGTCCTTGAAAAATTGTGTTGTTGTTGTTACTAAATTATTATTTTTTTAATTTCATCAGTCAACATTATATTAACATGGTTTTAAGCCTCATACTTTGTTTCCCCTTGCATGCTATTATGTATTCATGGTGTCCAAAAAGGTTTTTGACATGAAATTAATGCTCAATTTTGTAAAATATAATTTAATTTTATCAATTAAGAAAATTAAAACAACAGAGGCAAAATTTAACACTACAAGAGTAACCATTTTTGTTTTTATAGTTCATTGGGTGCGAAAAGCCATAATTTAATCCCTAAAGTTTTTACATTTTTATTTTTTGATTCATGTATCTTGAGGGTTCCATGTTTCAATCCTAAATTTTACTTTTAACATATTAATCACTCAAATTTGAGAGAATAGAGCATGTTGCTGGAAAAAAAAGAGGAGGGAAAAAGTTTTTGGTCAGCCATATTCCGACCTCCAAAAAGACTAATCTTGGTGTTAATAGATTTCTCTTTAAGAGAGAGGTTCAATGGAGGCGTAGTTTCCCTTTGTACATGTTTCAAAACGTATATCTAGACTCGTAAAATTGTTTATGATATAATTGAATTTTTTATTTATGGAGAGATTGTAGTCTTTTTAGAGTTTGAAATGGGTTTATTCAGATTCATAGTATGTTTTTAAGGTATTTCCAGTTGAAAACAAGTTAAGAATTTGGTTATTGGATTCCTAAAACTAGATTTTAGCTTTCCGACCACTAGGAGTGACTGCAAAGTCATCTGAAAGACAATGTGTCATTTACCCAAGCAAACAATGCATAGTTTGCTATATATAAAAAAACTAGTGGCGAACGACATGTCATCCACATGTTAAAAACAAAAAATAAAATAAATCCAAATGAGTTGACTTGACCTTTCAAACCTATATGCACATAGCCTTTTCTTATATATCCCTTTCTCCTTCTTCTTCTTCTTCTTTTTCTACATTTTGACAAAACAAATCTCAAAATTTATACAATTATTTTATTTTTTTTAAGAAGATTAGGTCTTTCGTGATGATATTATCGATTCCTTTATTGATAATTTGGTGTTAGCCTAATATGCATAATTTTTAAAATAATTTACCGATTAATATTGTCGCCTGTGCGGGCGCGAGGTGGGAGGACATCAGTATCGAAGAGTCACCACCTAGTTGTTTGGTTCAGAGTTACTAAGAAACCCAGGTGGACTGGTCTTATATGAAATTCTAGGATAAATCACAAGTTGTGAGTAGAAAAGGTATTAACACCCATAGCACACCTTAATTAAGGTAAGTTCTATTGTATGGTCTAGATGTGGCTTAAAGGTATTATTGAGTTTCTAACCGATGATTTGTTTATGGGTTAAAACAAAGATTTATGCTTTTAAATAAATCTAGTATTTTGAATTTATTATGGGCTCGTATACCCAAATAAATTATTACAGAAAAAATTCATTTAGGTGCTTTGATAGGATTCACCTATCCTTTAAGGCTAAAGGATTTTCCATAACTCATATATCATGATGAAGAATACTCCCAATTAAAATTGATGAATATCCAAAATAAAATTATTTGAATTTTTTAATCAATTCCTGGTATTTAAATATCAGCCTACTTGTAGGTCCAATATTCATATTAGAATGTTGACCATTAATTCTCAAAAAATTTTTTAAGGTTTTTGAAATATTGATCAAGTTCTCATTGATTCAATGAACTGGTTATTGAAACACTTTTTTTTGTTTTTTAAAATGATAAATGTTTTTGAGATTTCAACAAAAAGCGGATATTTTAATATTGATTCAGCATCTTACAATAGAAGTTTACAGCTTCAGTATTAATTAAAATTGTTGGAAAAACATGCGAAAGACCCATAAAAAAATTTAAATTGGTCCTAAAATTTTTTAGATTTTGTTTAGAGTTTACTTGGGGGTCTTTTTGGCAAAAAAATCATTTTTTATTCAAAATAAAATTGTCAAAATAGGTCTAAGGGTGTGTTTGCCATACAATACTTTAGGCAAAAAATTCTTCAATAAAAAAAAAACCAACCAAACAATGTCGTAGTACCTGATCCAAAGCAAAACGAATCAAGTTGACTCGAAAAAACTGGTTCAACCCTAAATCGAACCAAAAACCATGGTTTGATTCGAAACTAAATCAAAACAAACAATTAAACCAAAAACATATCAAAACTAAAAAAAACACAAAAACAGATCAAACACCAAGAACATAAAAAACACGATGAACATTCAAACCAAAACTCAGCAAACACAAATCACAAACAAGACAAGTTTTCATGCAATCAAAGGCAAGGCTTTGTTTGTAATCATGCGTAGATCAAGAATCAAGCATCCATTTTCTTCAATTAACACTCAAAAATGACTATTTGATCAAAATATGTTTGAGTAGTCAAAAGAATCCTAGAATATAAACAAATGAATAAATGTTATTTATGCATTTTTAACCATGGATTATTTGTTAAAGATGACAAACTAAAATGTTTGTGCCAAGAATTAACCTAAAACATATAAAAAAACAAGAGGCTAAGGCAAAGTTCATACGAAGAACATGAACCCAAAATCTAGAAAATTTCAATAAATTGAACTAATGTTAAAACCCAAATTTAACTTTTTAGGCCTCTAGACACACTATTTTTGTCCTCACAAACCACATTACCAATACCAAGTATAGTTGAATCCAAAGAACTAACAAAAAAATCAAATCATCACAAACATGCTTTAAATTCCAACTTCATAACTGCAGCCCCAACAACGGTCAACAAAAACATAAAATTTCAATTCAAAACTAACTCTTTGAACACTTGGAACCCAAACCATGCTCTTAAACCAAGAATATACACTAACAAAATAGAAAAAGACATAAACACCCACTGTCACCTTTTAGTAGAATCCAAAACTACCATATTTTATCAAAATCAGTCACAAACATATTATCCTGACACTTAATAACATCAACAACTCCTCCAAACAAGATTTAAACAATAAAAGCAACATGTTTATGTATTAATCAAAATAAAACTAGAAAATATCATAACACTGAAACAAGGTCAAAAAATCAAAAGAGATTTAAAAATTAAGAAAACATGAATTGGTAGGCCACATGAACTCCACCCTTGAGTTTTTACATGGTTAGACCTTCTCTAAGCTTGCTGACTATAAGTTGCTTTTGTTTCTTCTCTTTTTCTTCCTTCTTTTTCTTTCACTCTCTCTCTTTCTAATGCTTGTTAGACCTTCTATGTTAGGCTCTTGAACCTTCATAATAAGGTTTGTTAACAGAGCATTTCCCCACGTGTTTTCTCTTTCTTTCTTTTTTGGATTTTGAAGGGTATTTATAGGGTTTTTCTAAGTGTTTATGATGGAAGCTTAGCCCCTTGATTAAAGTGAGAGGTTTTTGGACAAAAGCTAATAGTTGGAAGCTCTTATACTATGCTAGTTTTTCAATTGTGGTTTTGGTTTTAGGGATACTTAGTGGTTTTGCTAAACCTAGATGGTAAGGAGCTATTTTTGGTCTTTTGATCTTGAGATAGAGGTTTTAATGTAAACACCCAAAGGAAAATATATATATATATATATATATATATATATATATATATATAATTAGAGAGAGAGGGATGATGATGAATGCAGTTTTTGCTGCCGATGCAGAAATCGGCAGCGACGCAGTTTTCGCTGCCGATGCAGAAATCAGCAGCAACACAGTTTTCGCTGCCGATTCTGGACTGGGCAGCGATGCAGTTTTCGCTGCCGATTCTGGACTTGGCAGCGACGCAGTTTTCGCTGCCGATTCTAGACTGGGCAGCGATGCAGTTTTCGCTGCCGATTCTGGATTTGGCAGCGATGCAGTTTTCGCTGCCGATGCAGAAATCGGCAGCGACGCAGTTTTCGCTGTCGATGCAGAAATCGGCAGCGATGCAGTTTTCGCTGCCGATTCTAGACTTGGCAGCGACACAGTTTTCGCTGCCGATGCAGAAATCGACAGCGATGCAGTTTTCGCTGCCGATTTCTCAATGACCAGTGACGCAGAGCTGGGAGGGAGGGGTAAAACTGGTTTTAGATAAACCAAACAAGGATAAGGACACACCTAAACCAACCCCCAAACAACCCATTTCATTGGATGGGTAGTATAAATACAAAGAGGGGAGAGAGAATGACCCATCTTCTTCCAAATCCAGCAG
>Ga0325404_1004840_pt1 | contig 14266 bp, 5 predicted proteins | sample PopdelMetagenome_18_FD_205664 | JGI IMG/M metagenome (GOLD analysis project Ga0325404, IMG submission 205664) | Populus deltoides microbial communities from Bellville, Georgia, United States - Xylem-Control-R1 | ecosystem: Host-associated > Plants > Phyllosphere > Stem > Wood/Secondary xylem... | reverse complement strand
TTTTTATTTTTATTTTTATTTTTATTTTTCCACCATTTTCATACTTTTATTTTTAAGTTTAACACATGACCATCTCATTTCAAGTTCCCAAAATCCAAAGTCACCCTTTTAATTCCAATACTTACTTAACATAATATTCTCCATTATTAATTTTGTGAATTTTATCTAGGAGTTTACATATCAAGTTAGGGTTTAATTGACTTCCTTGCATTTGAAATAGTTGTCAGTATTCCTGCAATAAGGTCTTCCATGGATTATCAAAATACTACTAGTTTTGATCACTCAATCTCTCTGTCCAAGTTCAGTTTATTTACTACCAATTATGACCAAGTGAATTTGGTCTGGTATCTTAGAATAACTCTAAAAATATACTCTATGCATATTAATACATAGGGATTAGTGGGCCAAGTCTATGAAATGTTTGAACATAAATAATAAGCAATATAATCTTGAATAAAGTATATAAGATACTGAATGGAAGCATACAACACTGCCCGAGAACTTCTTACAGTGATAAAACCAAGTATGACGCTTATTATACATGACTTTTTCTCCTCTTAGATAACCAGTTGATACCATTTCAAATCCATTATCACTAGCAAATCAAATAGTTTACAGCATTTAGACAGCCTAACAATGAAAACAGCTAAGAGAATTCCAAAAACAAATTGTATATAAACTGACCACAAATTACAGATGAATCACCCCCCCTGAACAATGAATTTCATAAAAGGATTTATGCAGCCTTCGCAACGAGAACAAGGAACATGATTACTTAATTTTTTTGATCGACAGAAAGAAGGGAGAAGATAGGGATGGAGGCAAGCTATTGCAAAGAGAACAAGAACAATGAACAGGCCCACTTTCTAATTTTTTTGGTCGGCAGAGAGAGGGGGGGAGGGTGGTGCTGTTATTTTGTAGGCAGAGTGGTCGGCTGTAATGTCACTAGTTAGAGTTTAAGCACTATAAAATTTCTCATCATTTAGTATAAAAGTCAAGTATCTCTAGTAAAACGCTTCATAAAAAGATAAGGACAGGACATGTTAAAATCCATTCTGACAACTATGATAAATAAATAAAAAGAAAGCCTTACAAATTTAAGACAGCATGTGAGCCATCCCCTCTGGCTCTGAGCCTTCAGTCAGTAATATTTTGGTTGTTCTTTCACGCCATGGAACACACTTCCTCCTAACTTCCATTATAATTAGGTACAGCTCCACCCATCAATACAGGAGAAATGACTTTTTTATAAGCCATATATAGACTGAATAAACAACAAGCAAATCATAAACCGCCTCATAACTTTTAATGACAACAGATGCCCTATAGTACACTAACCAACCAGTCTGTACAAAATTAGTGGGAAAGGGAGACAATAGGCCAAGATACCTCAACCAAAAAGCAGAGTACAGAAATCCACCACCACCACCACCTCCCTTTTACGTTCTAAGCCAATGGAGGATGCTTTGACTGGTATTCCAATCGATGGTGCTTGATTGCCTCTGTCTACCCTCATGTACACATACCAAATCCATCCAACCACCTCCTCCCTCGTCCTGCAAACTAAATAGAAGGATATCATCGAAGATCTCTTCATCACATTCTCAAGTGTATCCCATGCGACCCAAAAGTAATTTTCCGTATTGACATGAAAGTGGTAAAAAAAATCAGTCAAACAAGGAAAAGTGCACAAAGATCTTGTTCACATGAGCTCTTTATCATAAAATGCAAGAAGTTGCTTGACGTGATTATGCCAAGCAGCAACATTTTGTCCATCAACTGTAACCCAGTCAACAACAGTAGATGCTGGTTGCTCCCACCAATCATCAAGCTGCAGAAACAATGTCAAGGATTTATAGCTAGATATAGAACAGAACAAAAAAAACAACCAGAATTACAGTTACAGATTACTAGATTAACAGTTCATACTCAATTCTTTCCATCACTTCTTAAACGAGAATCATAAGAAAATGGTGAAAAATAGGTCAGACGAGAGCGGGCAGAAAAACATATAAACCACAAACCTAGACATGCCATTTTATGACACAAAACAACAATTAAGTCCAAACATAGCAAGCAATTTTAAGCGAAGTCGGGAATTGTATAAACAGCCTTGTGAGTGATCATTGATGGGCATGGGCATGATCCTTTTTTTAGAATCAAATAAAGAATTTTGTCCTTTTGCTTAAGATATGGCAACAAATATTAATTCTGTTTGCATCAGCATTTTGTTAGGCAGTTATTTCTTGAGTTTTTAACCTGTCCTAAAATTTGCTTCTCAAGGGTGCAGCTGATTAGCTCTTGGAAACAGAATGCTGCTCCAGCCCATACAATTCATGAAATCTAGAAAACAACCTGTGCCAGTAGATAGACACCCAAACTGATCCATCTAATCTTCTCTATCTTGACTTTAACATTGTTTCATCTGCCTGTTTCTCACATTTGATTCTATATAACACCACAGTATCTGTTGGTGGAAACTTCATCATATTGTTCTGTAGCCACTCCTTACATGTCCTCCCCCCACACTAAAGATATGAATGAATAATGAATCCTTAACATTCAAGGACATTCCTATCCTATATCCACCAAAACAAGCAAAAAACCTATTCTGTATATTTAACACGACAAAAGAATACAATGAAAAGGTGACAACACCCAAGGCATGTAACACTTGCACATGAAGACAATTTTTTATATGGCCACTGCACCTCCAACATCTTATCTTATTAAAAACAGCAACCTGACAGATTTCTTGTACTTGGAAGGTGCCTTAGCCTTCCACATTTGATTTGCCAAAAGAAATAGCCATGAACGAGTGCTTTTCATAATGCAATGACACAAGACTCAGAAACAAAAAAAAGGTTTCCTCCTATAACCATATAAACTAAGAAAAACAACCATGAAAAAAAGACATGAGATATCATCCAAAGAATTAACCACGCTCCATCCCATCCCAAACCTACTACAAAAAGACAATCTAAGCATGTTTTCTAAGTGGTCCCAACAAGGTCGATGGTCAAGTTTGATATACAAATTCCAGAAATTAACTTCTTTTGAGAATCATATATCTTTCTAACTAAATACCCAGAAGTCCCACTAACCCACAACCAAATAAAAGAGCCTAGCAACCTCACCAGCTACTGCAACAGACATTAACACAATACAAAGCAAATCTGCTTTTGCAGACATCTTCAAATTTTGCTTAAACAACATCAGTAATCTAGTCAATGTCCCTCCAATTTAAAATCAAGAATCAAGAGATTAAATGGATAGTCAAGACATAAGTTCTCTTCATTCCAACCCAACCCAAAATCTCAATGATCTTTCTCTCTCTTCATGAAACAACATGCAGGAAATGCAACAAAAAATTAATACATTTTCAGTTACAGTATGTACTCACCAAACCTCTCACGTACTTGCAATCTTCCAAGCACTTTTGGGCATTCAAAGCTGTAGTCTTAAGCTCAGGTAACCATTTCTCCACGACAATTTTCTCTTGCTCATTGGCCAAGTCCAAGCAAAAATTTGTTGTCCTGGATGACATAACAACAAATGTGAAGCTTCTCAGTGTCACATAAAAAAAAAGGTTAGGATAGGAAAAGAAATGGGGTCAGGTTAATAGGTGTCATTAAGGCACTCTAAGAGATTAGTTATTGGTAATTTAATTATAATAATTAGACAATTTTTAATTGTGAATATTTCAATCCAGTCACATTACTAATACAAAATAAGAAATCTTATTTCAGATAATTCATGGGCTGCGTAATGGTGAGTAGATAAAATTTTCAAAATTTAAAATTGTCTGATCGTTGCAGCATTTACCATTAAATATCATAATTAACCTCTTATGAAGTGCCTTAAAGACACCTGTTAGATTTCCCAAGGAAATTGAAAAAGAAACCAAATCCATGCACATGAGATCTAAGCGATTGTTTGCATGTTTGTGTGTCAGAGAAAGAGAGAGATCACATGAAACACAAAACATATTCATGACTCAAATAGTTTGGTCATTTACAACAACGTCAGAAAGAAATTCTATTGAAGGACATAAATCAGGACAAGCAAATCACTGACAAAATGGTAGAAACTAGAAACTAGGGGAAAGGTATTTAAAGGCTAAGTCTAAAAGAGGAGTTCCATTTCAACAACTGCACAATTTACAAATGTTTGTCATCAAAAAAGAAAAGTGGCAGAATTGATATAAAAAATATTTACTCAAAATGCAGACCATTTGGATAATTACAATACCACAGTAAAACAAGCATGCACATGTCCAGTTGTACCTTTCATATTCTTGTTGAGAACGGTATGCATGGTTCAACACTGCATGACCACTTTCAACAAGATCATGCCGAATATGGACCAGATTGATTGCCTTTGCCAAGTCCTCCAACACACTAGCCTCAGAACCACGAAGTTTTAAACAGAACTCCAGGGACTCTAACACTGAAGCTAAACCAGCATCCGAACCCTCCAAACCTATTTGTCATTTGCAACTCACTTAGAACATAAGAAAATAAAAGAAGCACATATTTGGATGTCAAGTCAGTGAATGCATTTCCAATTTACTTTTATTTTACATAGTTAAAACCACGTTATAGTCAACAAAATTATAGGCATAAGAATAACATGTAAAGCAACCTTTAGCAGGCTCAGTATTCAGAAATGCACATAGAACAGACCACATTGCAACCAATGGGAAGAAGTCATCAACTCAAATATTCAATTCCGCTAAATACATCGCTGCTGCTCAAACTAAATACCAGGAATCCACATAAACATTCAATTCATCACTAAGCAGTGATCAAGGAACAATACTTCTTAATTAAACAACTTATGCTTGGGCGACAGTTAACTGTTATGCATGTCAACTGGTAATACTAATCTTTTCCTTCAACAATTATCATGCTTCATTAGTATGACAAAAATCTTAACTTGAATGTAGTCAACCAAGCTTTGATGAAGATAATGAATCCTCTGCAAGAAATATCCTCTGAATTTTATTTTATTTTTTTCCTTGAAAATCGATATAAGGCTATTAAAGAAAAGGCACAATTATATCATTTTATGAACATGTTCAGCTCTTAACCCAAATGTCCTTCTTTATTTTTTTTTCAAAGCTTCTTGGAGATTATTGGTCTTCCACTTCAGTAAGAGATCAGCCTATGCAAATCTTCCAGCTTGCCAGATGCAACTAGATCTAAAACCTTTTGCACAACAGGAATCCTTTAAGTGGAACCCTGACAAATGAATATGCCCAAAGTCCCAACCTCAGATATCACACGGGACGCCCAGCCCAAACAGCTATCCAAAATCCAAAAAGATAGCCCAGGACAAGCTTCTAACCTTCTATAGAAAAGTAAGAACTTACCAGCAGGATACTGAAGGGCAGCAGACACACGGCATATGGATGGGATTGCTGATGGATCCCTAGCACCAGCTCTTGCTGTCAATAAAGCAGCATTCTTCTCTGCAGCAGCAGCAACTTCAGGTCCTGTAGATCCATTAGAACCCATGGACTCCAACAGTGCCTGATAGAATTTAATTAAAAAATAAATTTCTTTTAGCATGAATAGACAACTAAAAATACTGCAATATTTGATACCAGAAAACCAACATGCTGTTTCAATTTCACAAACCTGTGAAGTTGAAGGAAGCATGTAAAGACTATTATCAGGACATCGCGAGAAGGCATTAACTTCTTTATCAATAAGATCTTTGGCACTGTTTGCAATGTCCACAACAATTGTACATGCTGGGATGATAGTAATTGATGCATACTCCCTTGCAATCAATGGCTGTCGTTTCCAGAATGTTGCCGCATCCTAGGAGGCAAATGAAATTTTTACAAGTGTTATAATTTCACACATATTTCTTAAGAGTTTAACAAGGCTGCGAAAGCAATGGTTAAAACAAATGGAAAGGAAGAAATCCAAAAATTGACAACAAAATGTAATATATCCCCATTGCTCGCATCCATTTCTTTTGAGTCATTTATTACTTTAGGCTGAAACAGTTAAATCATCAGCAAAGTTTAATTTTAGCATACAAAAGACAAGTTAAGCTATGCTACTCTCGATTTGAACAAACAACCAAAATATTTCAACAAAATGTCATGCATCCCCATTGCACACACCCATTTCTTGTGAAACATAGAAAACTTATTGCCTGGGACATTAAAATCACCAGGTTGATGAATTATAGCATAGAAAAGGACAAATTGAGCTATGCTACAAAAGCATGCAGACAAACGCACACAAAACTCAAGGTAGTGATCTCCATCAGGAAACATTTGACCTACAAGTCTTCATAATTAATTCTAACACGTGAATTAACAATATCCAGTCATATGATTAAATTAATTAAATGTCAGATAAACTAATGCTTTGAGTTCTTCAAAATCAAATACCTCCGTGTTAAACTTCAGTAGAGTGGTATATATAGCTTCAAGTTCAGATCTGCGTGCATCAAACTCTTCAATCTTCTTCCACTTCTTTCTCAAAGAATCTTCAGCCTCTTTCCTCTCTGCACACAATTTATTTAAGCGTTGTATTTCAGACATCAATGTATTCAAGCTTGTCCTCAGTCCAGCAGCTTCCCTCTCCTTGGCCCAAACCTCCAACTGCACAGAAAATATTGGACATTAGTTAAAAAGGAATTTCAAAATGTATCTTTAGCATAAGGAACGGATTAAATGAGTATTAGATAAGTAAAAATGTATGGCATACTTGCATTATGATGTCTCGGATGTAAATTTATTGTACGCTTAATTTAAGGTACAATAGCATTAACCATTGTTTTTGAAGCTTCTGTGAGGTCAGTGCCTTGATATCACGCTGAAGAACTGTATAAATGAACTTCAAAGTGATGCTGCCTAGAGTAAGTGCAAGCAGTATAGATTATCTGAGTGTCGAGCATGAGTATTATTATGTTGCGTCCTTCAAGAAAATAAGTTGTGCACGAATGACACATCATCACTAGTTAGGAGCAAGATGGTTGACATGAAAAATTTCAGAGCACAGAAGAACAAATGGTTCTAGATATGTTACAGCAGAAAACCAACACTTTTGCATGCCAAGTATATCTAACAATCTCAATCAGTAGGAACTTCAATGAAATACTCAAATTTCCATAAACCAAACACTGAAAAACAGGCTAGTATCAAAAGCAAGGGGTAAAGCCACCATTTCATCGTAGCATTGTTCAAGACCTTCACGACTATTAACCACAAATTAATGGGAGCAATTACCTCGAATTGCCTCAGACTGCTCATGTTCTGTGTTGTGCCTCCACTAACAATTGAGTTGGAAGAAACTTCATCACCAGTTCCATGCAATCGTTTTAAAAGCTTCTGACACAAGTCCCTGGCTTCTGCAGCTTTATTGAGTGCATCTTCAGTGGCCAAAAATTGCTGAACATGGGCTTTCTGAAAACAACCATGCAAAACAATGTCAAATGAACAGCTCCAGACACGAGAGTGCAGATACAAAAGCAATAGCATAAAATAACAAAAACGAATCAAATGCAAAAGCACCCACTATATATCCTTTCACAATAGGAGGGTATCAGTTTGGCACCCAAAGCCCTTAACCACATTGGCATAATAACTTAAAAGTACAGGAATTAGGAGGCATTAAATTAAAAGAATGAATTTATATATATATATATATATAAAAGATTTTATTAATAAAAATATCTTAACCTGTAATATATATATATTGCTTTATATGAAAACTAAAAGGTAAATTTCAAATACGAAAGCTACCATCTATAAAGAAGAAAACCTGTCTTTCAAGAAGCTGATTTTGTGATCCTCTATAAGTCATGTCTGTTGCAATTGTCCCATAGCCATAAAGCTGGTGGTTTAATGATGAGTTTGTGTCAGTAGAAGAAACATCCATTACTCTGTTGTTCTCATATTTGTATCTGATCAAGCGATTTAGAATTATTGATCAAGTAAAAGGAACATTCAAGTCAACAAAGCAACTGTAAATTTATGTTATTGACATGTACAGTAATAAACAACAACAGAATCCATATTAGTGTGGAAGAATCGCGAGACAATTTGCATATTCTTTAATGTACTTACCATGTACTTTGGAAACGACAATAACAAAAGTTGACTATATCAGTTACAGTAAGTGTAACAAAAGTTAACAGTCTTTTTGCATGTAAATACAACATGAATGCATGATGGTCCTCGTCAATTTGAAGAAGATAACAAGAATATCATTTCATCAATGCCTTGCCAGAACAACTTCTAAACAGACTACTTACATGACTGCCTTAGTCAATTCACAATATACGAGTAACACATGCCTACATGACTAAGAAAGTACAACATTTGTTATGGGGGGGCCGGATCAAGCACATGATTTATCACAACAAAACAATTGCTTTTAGGTACTAATGCACATAGTGTAATGGCCACAACAAAAAACTTATCTTGCAATTCATTGTGACTTGTCTCCATCATATGCATTAGAAGCCTAAGCCCCAAATCAGTTAATGAGAAATTATGCAGCTATCCACATTTATCAAATACAGGAATGATTAAATGAATTAAGGCAACAAAGAAATTATTACATTCTACAAGTAACAAGAAATTTTGGTGTGAGCAGGGTAAATGGCCACTCCAACAATCTGACAAAAATTGTACTTGCATGAGCCAACATGAAATGGCAAGAAAATATGAACGTACCTTAAGAGTTCTGCATCAGCTCTAACATCAGTTTTTTCAATTTCTCTAGAAACCAAAGTTTTCAGTCGTGAAGTGTATGCAGTAATTGCCCGGAGTAAGAGAGGAGGATTCTTCAGGCAATTCACAATAACAGTTCTAACATCATCAGGTATTTCCCCATCAAAATCAATGGCCAACTTGGCTGCTTCTGATTGAGGATTCAAATGAATGCCACTTCCTTCATAAGCAGGGAAAGAGTTCCGTATTCTCTCGACCATATAAACTGCAAGAGATTCACATGCCTTCCGGATATTTCTTTCACAAGTTGTTTCAATTAGAATGACATCATCAGCAGATTTAGTGCCCTTAACGGTTGAATAAACAGCTTCCTTCTCACTGTTTGCACTGAAACTGCTAACTTCTTCAATAGAACTGTCAATGCTTGACCTTTGAGCATCCCTCGCTTGATCAACATGTTGATGAAGACGTTTATGATACTCTGCAAATATTTTTGCTGCCTCATCACATTGCTGGTCGTAAGCCTCCAGCATGACCTGTTTGTGCCTGCAGCCCATAGGACACATCACAAGGGTTGGGATGGATTACATCCTCATCAAAAGGATTCCTCTTTAAAATTGTCACTCAACAAAACAAAATAAATCACTGCCACTCCCTAGTTGTCCTTTCCCGTGATAAAGTGCCTGCTAAGAGAATCGGGGGTTTACGATTCGGACACCAATAGATTTCCAATGTATATAATCATGTCAGAGTCTGCATCCCTCAATAGCTTCCCAGATAATTGAAGTTCAATATCAAGTTTCACAAATGCACATGAAACTGTTATAATCAGAAAGTAAAGGCCTTTATGCAAAGAGGCAATTTTGACTTGTACTTTCTACCAATAACTGCTATGTAATTGATATGGCCATGTAATATGTATCCAAGCAAAGCAAATTTGTCCATAAGAATTTATAGAATTAAGTGATAGAAATCTTTTACTTTCAAAGGAACAACATGGTCCATAGCAGTGCGACACGAAACTTCAACGAAATATGTGTAAAGAACAATAGGAACAACAATGAGCGGATGCCAACCATCAATCTAGGTACACAAGTTTAGGAATGATCAATAGCAACAGAATCCAACTAATCCTAGTTGATATTGTCACTCCATCTATTCTTGAACATGCCCTCGTGAACTTTTTACTTCTAGAACTGAACATAGATTTTTGCAAAACAAATTTCACATTTCCTATGCATCCAGAAATGGGAATTTTCAACTTAATTCCCACCAATATTAACAAACAAAATTCTTGCGTTCCTCTCCAAACCAAGAAAAAAACCCATCCTGGCCAAACCCCACATTCCTCTAATTTCCTTGGTTTTTAACAATAAAGCATACATTAATAATTTAAATTAATCACTAAACCTAAAGAACCAATTTAAAGATCTATCCCAGCATGCACGAACAAATATCCTAAGAGAAACTAATTGTCCATTCTTATCAAAAACCATCAAATCAAAGATCAGATTCCTTATCAATTAAGCACACCATGAATCACTTTAACTAATCAATAATAAAAAAAAAAAAACATATGCATCAGAAACATGTTAAACAAGCGAACCTATTCTTAGCACGCTCATCAAGCATACGCTTCCTCTCCGCCTCCTCCCTCGAAACCTCAATCATTCTAGCCCTCAAATCCTTCCTCTGCCTTCTAACAATACTCCTCAACCTCTCAACCTCCTTCGCCGCCATTTCCCTCTCTTGCAATGCCACCTCCCTACTCTCCGGCATGCTCGAACCACCCCCACTCTCCCCGCCCACCTTCTCCTTCCTCCTCTCTCCTTTACTTCTCCCCTCATCTTTCCCAGCATTTAACAAACCACCACCACTACCATGTACCAATATGTTCTTCCTTATATTCTCCACCGTTTTCTCCGATTTCACTCTCTTTACCAAAAACCCCCAAATGGGTATCATATTTCCACGACAAATTTTCCTCGTCGCATCAATTGAAGGCAATTGAGATTTGCTTGTGGTTGCGCTGTACGGTCCTAATGGCCTATACCCCATCTCCTTTTGCAACCATTCTAGTATGGCCTCTGGTTGCGCCACTGCGCTCGATGACCCCTGCATTGAACACTAGATTTCGATTGCTTCTTCAACAACGAAATTTTTGAAACACTACTAAGATAGCAGCATTCTTAATTTAAAAGTTTACAAAACCCTAAATTCTTCGAATAAATGGGTTCTCTAAAGAAACGCTAGATTTGCAGAGAAAGACAAGTAGATCAGACAAAACGCCGGTTGTCTTCGGCCGGCAATTCAGTGCCCGTTTGGCACAGTTAAACTGTTTTTCATTCAAATTTGAAATTTTTTTAAAATTAATTTTAGTATTTTGATATAATAATAAAAATAATAAAAAAATTATTTTAATATATTTTTTAAGAAAATAATAATTTTTATCACATTTCTAAACGCAAAGAAAAAACGCAGAGATTCGGACAGCGAGATTTCTTTTGTTCTGAGGAAGTAACTGTTTGGAGTTAATTGTATTATTGATGTAATTAAATTATCATTTTTACGAGTGCTATGTGGTCACTTACTTGACTAGTCACATCATGCTAATACTTTTATGTTATTTTTTAACATAATAAAAAAAAATCTTTGGATATAATATTTTTTTAATTAATTAATAGAAAAATGATGGTTTTATTCATTAAAATAAATATAAAAAATATATGAGTTGATAAATTAAAAAGATTTATCAATGCTAACAAAATAAATATAAAAAATATATTTAAAAAAGGGAGTTTTGCTCCGTTCCTATTTCCAACAAACAATATGTCGTTCGTTGCAATAAACTATTTTTTAATAATTTAGAATTTAATTGATAAATTATTAGGTCAGAAAAATAGTATTTTTATTTAATTAATTATATATTATTTACTTAGATATGTCGCCTGTTTTACATCGCCGGCCGTGACAAAATTGATGTTCATGCGGCAATAGCATTTTTAAAAGAGCAAGAGAAATTTGGGACCGGGTCCATAATTGGAATAGGTTTAGTAAGTTTAATTAATTTAATAATATATATATAAAAAATAAAGCCAAAGACAATAAAAAATATGGCAATGCTAATAAAAAAAGAGAGAGAATATTTGTTAATATTATAAAAAGATACTCTCTAAATATTTTTAAAAGATCTCAACGATCTTATTTGATAACAAAATAAAAATTAAATAAGATTATGATAACCTTATAAAGAGAAAAACAAAAAAAAAAACAAAACTCAACTAATGGCATGATAACTCGACTAAACCACAACTTGAGATATAAATCTAAATAACTCTATACAAAAAAAAAGTTGCAAAACTCACGAAGCTAATGGCATGATAACCTAATGTTGAAGAAAAATGAAAAACAATTAATCAATTTAAATAAATAAAAATAATCAAAGAATCAAAGTCAAACTAGACTAATTTTCAAAACTCGTGATTTGGGTCATAAAATCAGGTTACCCCATAAAAAAAATGAAAAAAATCAAAAAACAAAATTATCAATCATCCAAAATTAAAGAATAAAATAAATATCAACCAAAAGAACGATGAACAAACCTGATATAAAAATTAAACGGAATAAAACAATAAAAGATGAAATTAAAAAAATAAATGAAGAAAATAAAATAATAGAAAAGGATAACAATTAAAATAATGAATACAAAATATGGGATAAAAAATAAATAAAATAAAAAAATAAAAATAAAATTTTTTAAAAACTTAGTGACAAGATCATTAGAGGGAAGAAAGAAAGGTGCGAGTATAATTTTAAGGGGTAGTTAAATTGATCAAATTCTGAGTTTGCTGCTCAGATATTATTATTTCGAGTGCCATAAATTTCAAAACTACTAGAAGTTTATCTAATCATTAACTTTAAGATTATAAGAGATTAGTCGAAATATACGTAAGTTAGCTAAACATCTATAATTACCAAAGAAAAAAAAAAGAAAAAGAAAAGTGAGGTGCGAGTATAGGCACGCAAAAGACAGACAAACTGTCCCGATGATTTCACCAAAAGCATCAGTGCAGCGTCAAATCATACCTTTACATCCAGCCTTGTGCATCTGAAATTCCATCTACAAGGAGTTCTAACAAAAAAAAGAAGAAGGGCATTGGAAACTATACTCGTAAATATCGTGAACATCCTAGCTCACGCAACTGGAAAATTAATAAATTAAGAAAGATGCTGCGCCTTTCCATGAAGAACTAAACCAATAAGTTGGAATTTGGAATCCGTTCTCAACCCTCAAAATTAATCTTAATCTCATTGATTTATTTCTCGTAATCCAATCAAATCAAATTGGTGTCATGTCTTCCATCATCATATACCAATGTTTTTATTTATGTCTAAGTAACCACACTATTATATTTAAAATTATAATAACAATTATTTTTTAAAATATTTTTTGTTTAAAAATATATTAAAATAATATATTTTTTATTTTTAAAAAATTATTTTTGATATTTAATATATCAAAACTATCTAAAATCATAAAAAAAAAATTAAATTTTACCCAATTTTATTTGTAACACAATACCAAATTAGCCTCCGCAATGTAATATTTTTGGTCAAGTGTAAAATCAAAGCAAGTATAAATTTAATTTTATTTTATTTATTTATTTGTGTTCATGAAGCTTTCACATTGAAATGGGCGACCCCTTTCCAAGCACAAGGATTATTAAAAAAAAAAAAACTAAAAAAATTCCAGCATGGATTTGAACCTCCATCTCTCTTGATTTCGACCCCCAAAAATCTCAAAGTTTTTTCTGTAGATTAATCGACAACCTCTTTAGGAAAGTCGCCTCTTGGACTAATATGTGAATGATTAGAAATATAGTTATAATTATTTTTTAAAGTGTTTTCAATGTTAAAATGTATTAAAATAATATATTTTTTTATTTTAAAAAATTATTTTTAAAATCAACACATTAAAATAATTAAAAATATAATTTTTGATTAAAAAATAATTGACTTTTTATAACACACGGTTTGGAAGAGGAAAGTTTCAAGCGTGTGGTTTGATGGGTTATTCAACCAAAAGAGTTTGATTGACCATTGACCATAACCAAGCCTACCTGCCATCGTAAACTGCACTGGAAACCCTCTTTACCCCCTTCTATGGATTTTGAATTTTAAAATTCTGGTCCCCCACAATATGGAATTTAAATCCCCGGGAAAAAGGTCAAACTAATTGCTTGATAGGAAATACATTCGACTTACCTTCTTCTTTTCTGTCGTGGTTTAATTATATTTTTAAAATTTTTAAAATATATTAACTTAAAATTAAATTTTTTTTTCAATGTTTTTAAAAATAAAAAAATTATTTTAATATATTTTTAAATAAAAAATATTTTTAAAAGTAATCTCAAAAAATATTCAACTTCATAACTTAGAGCTTGTCTTATACCACATTCTAAAAAGACCCATAATATGCTGATGATGTTAAAAAAAAAATTTATCATGCTTTTAAAAGGATTTTTAATACCGTGTTTAGCTACTTAAAGCTCGTTTTATAACGTG
>Ga0325404_1004838_pt1 | contig 14269 bp, 16 predicted proteins | sample PopdelMetagenome_18_FD_205664 | JGI IMG/M metagenome (GOLD analysis project Ga0325404, IMG submission 205664) | Populus deltoides microbial communities from Bellville, Georgia, United States - Xylem-Control-R1 | ecosystem: Host-associated > Plants > Phyllosphere > Stem > Wood/Secondary xylem... | reverse complement strand
ATTATTATTATTATTATCTCTGCTGCTAATTGGGTAATAAAGTGATAATATATGTTCTGGTGCATTGTGTACCTTTTCTAATTGACCTATTTGGGAGTTCCGTTGTAATTAAGGTTTTATAGGAGAAGATGACTTCTGAATTGATGGCGTTGTTTCATCTCTTAACCTCTTTCCTCTCATTTTTGTCAATTATTTGGCTGGCTTACACATTGATTCTCATCCCTCTGTTTACACACACACACACACCTTCCTTTCAACCTTTTATGGGATCCGTGGGGAGAAATTGCAAGGCTGATTTTTTGTGTTCTTGTCTAGGTAATATTGTTTTTTTCTTGATGCGTGCAGAACAAGGCCCAGCTGGTGGTTATTGCACATGATGTAGATCCAATTGAGCTTGTTGTTTGGTTGCCTGCATTGTGCCGGAAAATGGAGGTTCCTTATGCCATTGTGAAGGGCAAGTCACGACTTGGAGCGGTGATTTCTCTGAACTTTTTCTTATGCATAGAATAATTTTTTCAATTAATATTTCATGGATAATGAAGGATATTTTTTTTTTAAAAACCAGATTGTCCACAAGAAAACAGCTTCAGTTTTGTGCCTTACTTCTGTCAAGAATGAGGACAAATTGGAATTTAGCAAGGTTTTGGAGGCAGTCAAGGTAATATCTTAATGAGCAACGACCCAATACCATGACAGGCGTGAAATATAATGATCATGTGCTTGCTCTCTGTTCAGAAATGTCTGTTGCTAGGCCTATCCATCTCCCCAAAATGTTATTTTGAAGTCTGATCTCAAAAAAAGAAAAGAAAAAAAAAAACAGAACATTTATTTGAAACCCTCCTAGAAGATAGCAAAATTCAGTAAGGGGAAATTTGTCCCTTTTAACCCGTTTCCCGATGAAGTCTTTATCTAACAGCGTTGCTTTTTTATGCTGTTTACCTTTGCATGGTTTACCTCTTTCTTGAATTCTGTTCTTGCTTCTCACGTTTTTTCTCTTCAACTGCAGGCTAACTTCAACGACAAGTTTGATGAGCACCGCAAGAAATGGGGTGGTGGCATCATGGGTTCCAAATCTCTGGCCAAGAGCAAAGCTAAGGAGAGAGTTTTAGCCAAGGAGGCTGCGCAAAGGATGTCTTGAGCTCGTCTACTTTAGAGGCTTTGGACACGAGTTGCAGTGAGAGGATCTTTCCTAGATGATAGGGTGTGGCTTTTATTTCTCTTTGTTGACTGCTCTGTTTGTTACTATTGTGGACAAGTTTTGGATTGATAGGGTGTGGCTGAAACATCTCATCACACCCTCTGTTATCCATCCTTTTGGTGGGAGAACGAAAATCTAAAGCCATCTCTTCTCTTAAACTTAATATTATTTTGCCAAGAAACTACTCATTTCTAAAATTGAAGGTTGCGGCCTTCAATTGTTCCAGTATGAAAGCTCTCGATTGAGTCTATAGCTGTTCCCCCATCTGGAAGAACCCCTTCCTTCATCTTCAATTGTTCCAGTATGAAAGCTCTCGATTGTGAGTCTATAGCTGTTCCCCCATCTGGAAGAACCCCTTCCTTCATCTATTGCAGCATGGGCACAATCGCTCCATGTTGAGAAATTTATATATTTCACTTGTAGTTTTGGAGATTTTGTGATTTGTGTACTATAGATGGACCAATTTTTGAAAGGCAACACGTTCAAATATCACTGTAAATTATTTTTGTGACCAACGCGTTCAAATGTTGTAGCTGACCTTGGTGCGGTAGCCTGGCGTGTTTTAAGTGTTTTTTTTTTTAAAAAATTAAATTTTTATTTATTTATTCTTTAATTTAAATTAATAAATTTTAGATTTTTCAGTTTATTTTAATGTTTTAATATCAAAAATAATTTTAAAAAATAAAAAATATTATTTTAATTGATTTTAAAACAAAAAATATTAAAAAATAATCAAAATCATATTTGATCTGTCTATCATGCCTCAGGCAGTCATGTGGAATGTCCAAGCCTAAATAAAAAAATTGTATAGTTGCGAGTTTTATTTAGGCCTTAAGTACGTTAATCACTGTAAATAGACATAAAGGCATGACGTTGCTAATCATCTGAAATTTGATTTGTGGGGCAAAAACTTTTATTTTACCCGTCACATCCCTCCCTCGACTCGCCCATAATCTGCCTTAAAAGCCATCAAATCAAACCTTAAATTTCCAGACACCAAGATTCACACCTGCGACAGAAAATGAAAGTGCAGATAGCAGAGGCGCTGTGGCTGTGATGCGTGACATTAATGAAGGCACTGCTCTACCTGAAGTGAGGTCTCCTCAAGTTCATTAAAATTAACTGCAGTAACAACCAATCACAGAGCATGAGTGTATATTTGTGATGTCCCGGAAAAAAAGAGGAAGATTTTCATTTACTCCAACCAATCAGTAAAATTTGAGGAATTAAGATACAATATCTTAGTTCTTTTTGAGTCTCACTGATTGGATAAAAAAAAAAAATACCCAAAACTCCTGAAAGGTATGTGCTGTTTCTATGACATGGTATATCTGTGAATCAAATAAAGCCAATGCACCCTCGGGAAAAAGGGGCGTACAAGTTCTAACATGAGAGGGTTCTAGTCACCTAAGAAGCACTTTTAAGTGACCAATTATGGCTACAACCATGATGGAAACACATGCCGTGTGAAAGAATGCAATCCATGTGACGCATGTGGCCTGTGAATTCTTTGATTACATATTCAATGGACGTGAGCTATGCTCCGCTCAACAGCCCTATCTGTAAAACCAAGTATCCGCGCTCAAGAAAGCATCGCGACAATACTTGCCTGACCAGTCAAGTTAGGTATCTGTCCGTGTTGCAATGGTGACCACGCCATACATGAAAAGGAAAAAAATATCTGAACTTGCTTGGATGTGTTTGAAGGAATAGCAGTAAGAGCGTGCCATATCCATATGGCAGAAGAAAAGTAGAACACTCAAGTGGCAATAGTTTTTCATTCTTCATTACCGATGCAGCGGTGCCTGACTATGAAGCTCTAAGGCTCTCACAACCTGGGCAATTGTGCAGGCTCTCATGAATGTAAATGTCACAGTCAAGGCAAAAGTACTGTTTGCAATTTGGACAAGCAACTTGAAGGCTGGGTTTATTGCCTGTGACAAAACAATTAGAATAGCTGAGCAACAAAAACTTGCCAAACATAATGAGCATCTTAACCACAAATCCATCAGCAAAAGAGAGGAGAAAAAACCTAAAATATGAGGTGGACCAGTCCGGTAGTAAATAAGTTTTCTTTTAAGCAGAGAAAAAAGGTAAACGGAGTCTCAGCCCAAATAAATCTGCCAGCTAACATTGGTCCAGCAGTTTGACACCAGAGTTAAAATATTTTTCTTCTTGATAATTTTACCAGAGATAGGCAACAAAGGATCTAGGTTATCATGATGCACCAATGACACTCAAAAAAAGTTTGGTTTGCAGGCAGAGTAAAAATTTCAAACATCTCCGTGTGTGATGCCCCAATAATAATAGCAACATGAGAAGATAATTCATCCGAATCTGGATATTTTATCTGTATTCTATAGGCATGCATGGTCATGAATAGAGACGTATAAAGAGCATGTACAATTGCAAAACCTCCACATCTATATAACTCACCAGGATTGACAAGGCTTTGTTGGCAACCGAAACAAGTTTTCTGTGATCTACGATGTGGTTCATTTTGACGTGATGGTTTCACCTCATCAAATGGTGCTATGGGAAAGAGATGATGGTACGACCTTGCTAAATGGGGTGAAGAAACAAGTGTCAACCCACAAATACGGCATTCGGTAGGAAGCTCACACACACGCGCTTTACATCTTGGACAAATATACCCCTCACCAACTTTCGATTCTTTATGACAAGAACATATCGAGATGGAACCCTCTGCTGCTCTTTGTGGGAAACCCATCTTGATCAAGTTAGCTATTGCAAATTCTGCTATTGCCGGAGGAGGGGGTGCATGCTCCAATATTAACTCTTTAAAGTGGCTCTGAATAAGAAAAACATAGCAGCAGTGCTTATGAGATATGCTTTCTATTGGAAAATATTAGATGCCCTTGCGTTTTGTAGAAGATTTTCTTTTCTTGGAATTTTTGAAAGACTCAGATTTATTTTAAGCTTTTAGTTTTCAATAACAGCCAGATTGCTTACAACATGGCAAGTTATTCTCAAATTCCTTTTAGTTAATATAACTCACCTCATCCAAAGCAACAGAGTACAATCCACCAGTTTCTTGGCAGAGATGCTTGCATATGAACATTTCAGCAGAGAGGCCAATAACTGAGCATCTCATTTTAGACTTCTTGCATTTCTGGATTGTCTCCATTATATCTCCCGGATCACAGGTCGTAAGAGCAGAATATAAGATGAGAACTTCACGATTACCATATGATGGAATTTTATCAAGATACTCATGAACAAGCTCCAGTGCATTCTGTAGTGACGAATCACCTGAACATTCCAACTTAGCCATCAAAGCCTTAATATGAGACTCAGGACTCCCACCAAGCTCCGTTAAAGAATAAGCAACCCCATCTTTTATAGTAACCAAAGCAATCTGACTAAGAGGATTCTGATCAAAAAACTCCCTTATAAACACCTCAACATTTTGCGCAACCACAGCCATTCTGCTTGGTCGAAAATCCATCACCGATGCAGCCTACAAAATTCATTTATAATTTGTTACTTTCGTACCATTTGAAGACCAAGTGATAGTTCAGAAAATGTTTTTTCATTCCTTTATCACATAATATGAATGAGAGGACATCATAACTTCATTTCTTTCGTCCCATTCATAAGAAATTATTTTCTTAATGCAGGGAGCAAATCCACCTAACAATTAAATATTAAATATTGAAAATGTAGTCAGAAATTGAAAAAAAGAAGAAAAAGAATAAAATTATGATTACCCTTGAGAGATCTAGGACAATGTAGAGAAAGCGAATGAGCCCTTTTTGAATACGCTGGGAATTAGAAGCAGTAGAAAGAGAACGAAGGCGACGGCGATATTGAGCATGGTACATCGCTTTGTTATCCAAAGGACGAAGGAGCCCAGACTCATCCTCTTGTAAAGCTTCCCAAGATCTCTCATCAGAATAATTTCTCTCTCCCCAACCGTCAAGATCACCATCTTCTTCATCATCTTCTTCTTGCTGTCTTCTTTTTTCAGCAATGTTGTTAGTCATGCTTGCTTTGACGACTCCTCCTTAGAGTTTGTTGAATTCGTCTTGGATTAGGGTTTTTTGCTCAAGATTTCTGACTGTTGAGAAGATGAGTGAGAGGGGGGGGGGTCCCTCATAAAAATTAAAGATTCAGTTTTTTGTTTTGCTGATAAATGTAGCTATAATGATATCTAGAAAACATATCCAGCAATGAAACATGATACTTTGTTTTTAATTGGGAACAATTCATAAAATCTCCACACATTGTAGAAACTCAATAAATTTTTGCATGTTGGGTGATCAAAACATGAAAACGAAAAAAACTTCAATTCAAGGATTTTGTTTTGCATGTTGGATCCTTGAGAGCCTGATAATTTGGATCATTTTGGTGTGCTTTTGTAATGAATTGAATCAATGAATCAATAAATTTTTGCATGTTGGGTGAACAAAACATGAAAACGAAAAAAACTCCAATCCTTGATAACCATTGAATCTGATTCATCGATTCAATTCATTACAAAAGCACACCAAAAAGATCCAAATTATCAGGCTCTCAAGGATCCAAATCTAAAGTTGTCCAAACAAAAAGACAACAAAACAGATATAACAGCAACATTTTATATAAAAAAAAAAATCCCATATCCCAAAATCAGGAAATAAAAAGAAAAACCATTTCAATATTGTCAATAAACCAACAAAAAAACTGCATAAGATCTATAAGCAAAACATCAAAATTAAGAGTTCAATAGGGAGAAATAATGTGGTAATAAGAAAAAAAGGTTAATTGGAAAATGGGTAGAAAAGACACAAGTGCTTATGATATATACCTGAGAGAAGAAAATGGGAAAACAGTTGTTGCAGTTATTAGTAGTAGCAGGAGTAACTGTACATGCAGCACTGACTATGAGACCCATCTAAGTAGAAGTCACCATCTCGCTAAAAAAATCTTCTCTCTCTCTCTCTCTCTCTCTCCAAGGAACAGCAACAACTGGCGGGTTGTTCTACCTGCAGAAGAAGAGAAAAGAAACCACCAAATTAAGAAAGATAAATAATGTAAAAAATGAATCTTTTAATATTAGTTATTAATATTATTAGCATAGTTATCAAACCAAACCCGGCTCAATGGCCAGTTCACGGGTCGGGAGTTAATCTAGATCAACCCAGAAAATTGAAAAAAAAAAAGCAAGAAGCTTATAACAGTGGTGATTATTTCCCACAACAAAAATACAATTCCAGAACCACTTTCCCACAACAAGGTTGTTAAAAACACATTTTTGACACGACACGAAAAATGTAGGATAAACTCGGATCGTAAAATCATAATGAAATTTTTTTTTCATTCATAATTCAAGCACCTTACAACCTTAAAATACATTATTCAAATAACAATTCATACATGCTTCAAGCATCTTAAAACACATGGTCCAAATAAAAATTCATACAGAATTTAACTAACTTTTCATTAACTAACAATTAACAAACTAAATAGTACCATAATATGATTCTAATTAATTTTTTTGTTAAAAAAGAAGTACCATAATACGTGTTATACATACATAACTATTCATATAATCCAACAGCATGCATAAAGAACTCGCAAAGCTAAAGCAATTGATGAATGATGATAACAGCTCCACTAAAATCTGCATGTGTTAAGAGCTCACTTGAGAACAATTTCAAACCTAAATAGTTTGCTGCCAGGTTCGAGAACCAACCAGATGAGTTAGGTCCTCTCTGTTTTTGATGTTTATCCATAAAAATTAGAATGTCAACAGCCAAGTTATATTAAAACCTAAAAGTACTAGAGAAGTGACCATCTATGATTAGATATTGTTGGTCCACTAATCCCAACAAATAAATCAAACACTTACAATCAGAGCTTCAAACTCTCAAATATCAAGTGACAAAAGAAACCATAAGGTATGCTTAACAATTCAACATTCAGTAACAAGTAACAGCATAAAACCAAATTTCATGATAGCTGAATCCCGCAACTTACGTCGAGGGGGCCTGTAGCAAGCAATAACCAAGAAAAACTGCAAGTTTGCAATCACTGCCCATACACCCTTGTGAGAAATAACACACGAGGTATTTAACATAAGCTTGCATTTCATAGTATCGAAGCAAAAGTACCGAATTAACAAGCATGCACAAACCTTTTCACTGATGTAACAACATCACCAGATGTGCTGATCTTTGGATCAAGGGCTCCACTTGCCCATCTAGTCATGATACACAGAGACAATGAATAAAACTTGAGTGAAGAATTACAGTACTTTTTGAAATACAGTAGCCATGCATGGGTTAGGCTTTTTTTCAATAAATGCATGGTCATCTTCTGTATCGACAGCAACCAGTTATCGGAAAATATCCTATATCCTATGAAAAACAGACAAACACTCATAACTGACACATACAGCTTTTAGGTAGGCACAAAGCATCCCTCAGTGGGTAAACTAATAAGAAGCGTACACACAGAGCATCAATTCATTCATTAAAGATCACAGCAGCATGGCAACATTAAAGAATCTTACACTAGTAGATATGAATATGGCAAGGGCATTTTAATTTCAAAAGTCAGAATCTGGTGTCTTGGTATGTTAAGCACATGTATTATCAAGACAATGAAAAGCACTTAGCTAAGAGCAACTCTGAAATATCATATAGAGGAGCACCAAAGGCTATCAAATACAAATAAAGCGCTGCAACATCAGAGTTCATCACAACAATGATTCCTTTTGATAACTTTAATCCACATGCTCATTAATTGACTACGGGATATATGAAAAGCCAAAGAAACAGCAGCCACTTTAAAAATAAGTTCAGGTTAGAAAACATAATAAAATTTGATTAAGCAAAATTTCATTAATTGACTCTGAGATTAGTAGTTGCAAGAGGAAAAAAACTTGAGCTCGGCTGCTTACAATGGCTTTATTTTACCAGGTGCAAAGGATTTTTCCACATGGTTTTGTCAAGATTTAGCAAAATTATTTGCCATTAAAATGAGCAAGGGAAGAAATTGTTGTGTTGTGCACGTTATAAGAAATCAAGATCACTTATTACTGACTCCCCGGCTCCCTCCTAATTAGTTTCCCAACTAAGAAAACTAATTCAGAAATCAGAAGCTCCATATACAAAAAAAATCCTTCAAGGTTGCAGATCACTTACCAGTAGGTTGCAATTTGCAGATATAATTCTTTTCCACCCAGATGGAAATTGGAGAGATGGAAAGAGAGGTAGATTGTACAAAAGTGGAATTTGGAAATTGGTAAGTTTCAGAGAGATGGAAATTGGAGAGATGGAACACTGGATGGTAAGTTACTTAAATGTTGCAGAGAAGGTTTGTTTTGAATTTGGAAATTGGAAGTTTGGATTGGAACACTGGAACTGGAAGGACTTTGAGAAAGAGAGGCGCTAGGAGACGCTAGGTTTTTTTTATTTTTGGTGCTGTTATTGGCTTACTGTGGTGCAGACTGCCAGTATATATATGTTTTTGAACCAGAGCTTAACCATTGAAATTACCCGAGAGTCACTCCAGAAGACCTCGAGTCACTGGCTGCCTTTAGAGCAGGCTAAGAATCAGGTACGGAAGGAAGTGAAGGTGAAGCAGGCTTGCGGGCTAGGCTTGCTCAGGCTTGACAATATGACAGGGCCTTTGAGCCTGGGCCAACCCAATAGGGGTTGAAAAGAGGGAATCAACCAAAGATTCATCAGAGGAAAGAAAGAGTTAAACTCCGAACTAAGAGACAGTAGCTGAAGCAGAATAGTTCCTTGTGTGTGCTGCCTTAGGATATAGAATATAATAAGGGAAAGCAGTCAATCCGCTTACCAGAAAATCGGTTGTCGTTGTTCTAGAAGCCTCACTACCAGAGAAAGAAAGAAGAGAAGCATCCACCTAAAGACCAAGGGCCTTTTTAAACACGTAAAACAGGGTTCAAAATCGTGATTTTAAACGATTTCAGCCGATTTCATACGATTTTACTGTGATTTTACCAAATTTTGAGTTTATAAACTGATTTAACACAATAATATATATTGACTCGTAAAATCATATAATTTTACAAGACAACTCGTGATTTTAAGAACCTTGTCCCACAGCTTATAGCAGTGGTAATTCATACTTTCACAATTCCAGTACTGAAAAAACAGTTCCAGTACCACAACTCCAACACGTCCAGACCGGAAAAAAAAAAAAATTCCGGCTCCAGTACCACAACTTATTACAAGCAATACCTCACCATTGAAAAAAAAGAAAAGAAAACAGTTTACATCCTTCACTTTAAATTAACAACACAATTAAAATATATAAAACCCTAAACCAAACATAAATTCTAAAATATTTAAACAAAGAATCCACATTCAGAGACAAAGCAGGGGGTGCAAACTTAATATACATACATACATACATACATATATACATACATACACACATATATATATATATAAAGGGGTTGTGACAGTGCCAGTATCCTCAATCAACATAATAAAGCGGGGGATGCAACACGCTAACCACATGCTATAGAGCCACATTCAGAGAATACAAAAATCGGCAAATCAGTCATACAATGAGTTAGGAAGGGTAGGAAAGTCCGCACGCCATGTAAAACAGTCTTCCAAAGCAGTACGAAAGACCTGCAATAGCATTTCCAACAACAAGAAACTGACAGTTTCTTTTATTTCTCTCAAAAACTGAGCATAAAATATGACATTATCCTCAGAAGATTACCAAATTCCCTAAATCTTGAGAACATGCCACTAAACCAAACCATAAATTTCCTCATGTCACTCAGTTCGATAGGTGAAAAACGTTCATATAGATGCCATAGACCAAATAGTATCAACTCATGCATATATATACAGTGAAATAAGCCTTTAACAGAACAACCTAAAAACCAAGGTGTAAGAACTGTGTATGTCGAAACCTGTGGAGAGAAGAAGAAAAAAAGGAGAGGTTGACTTGCCTGAAATGGAGCGTAATCCAAGCTTGAACTGAAGGTCAGTACTCAGTAGTAGCTGATTAAGAAAAAGAAAATGAAGAAGAAACAGATTGGGTACTGAAGGGAAGAGGGGGAGATGGGATTTGTGTTCTGCGTGGTGGCTGCCTGTTTTGAGACCCCAGGGATTCTCATCCCTTGTTCAAGACGGCGCCGTATATTAAAAAATAGCTAGCCTTTCTTTCTCCATGGGATTATTAATTATTAATTTTTTATTTACTAATAAAAAAAATAATATTTAAAAAATAAAAAAAATCATTTTAATATATTTTCAATAGAAAATGTTTTTGCAATTAATATAATTTTTTTAATTATAATTATCAATAAAAAAATTAAAATAGTTGTGGTTGGTTTAAATATTCATATTATCAGGTTAATATATTTTTTTAAATTTTAAAAAAAAACTTTAGTTAATTTCTAACAAACTATGAATTTAAAATAAATTATAAACTGATTTTTAAAATATTGTATGTTTGCCACAATATCAAACGTTACGTATATTATATTCTAGTTTTTCTTTTACACTTTATAAACGGTTAGTTTATTGAACCCATACAATATATATTTGATTTTATTTTAGTCTTAATAATACACGTGGCAAAATCATGTATAAAAAGAATAAAGAAATCAAATATAAGAATTGTAGAACAATAAAGACCACCTTATTAGTTTCTAAAAATAGACGGCAAGTTATAATCTTTTTTAGCCGGTAAAAACTAAGAGCAAAATTCTAATGCAAAATTGGCTGATTTAGCATTTTGCTTTTGATATCCTAACTACAAACCCTAAATGCTGTTTGGTAACGTCGTTGCGGGTGAGGTTTACTCGCAACCACATATTTAAGTGTTTGGTAATAGAAAAAAAGTAATTTTTATTAGTGGGACCCATTAATTTTAATTGTTGCACCACAGGTTTGGAGAAGCAGCATAATTTTGCTGCTTCTCATTGTGAATTCTTCTTAACAGTGGAGTCATGCCCCACTGTTGCACTGTTCACGTGAACAGTAGTTGTTTTTTTTGTTTTGAAAAACCAGTGTAGTTAATTTATTTCACTCGCACTGTTCACGTAAACATGAACTTCTAATTTTTTTTTGTTTTTTTTAAAAAATTAGTTTAAGGTGAATTAAATTTACTCGTACTGTAATCTCAATTTTATTCCTGATAATATGTTACCTAATTTTATTGCACGCTTAAAAAATCATGAAAACTGTAGTTCTTGTCGAATAAATTTTGGACGTAATGAAATTGTAATTTTTTTTAAAAAAATTGAGTTTTACTTGAAAAACTAGTATTTAATATTTTAATAACACTATATAAATTAGAAGGATATCGCATGATGACGTAGCATTTGTGAAATTTGATCGCAATTCCAATTATGTTCTTGCCGGATCCGACCCAGTTAAAAAATATTCAGTTTTTATTTTTTTTAATTGTGTTTTATTCATTAAATTAGAAGGATATTGCTTGATGACGTAACAAAAAATTCAGTTTTTGTTGTTGCGTGCTTAAGAAATCATGAAAAATATAGTCATTGTTGGATAGATTTCGTATGTGATGACATTGCATATAGTTTAATGGAATAATAAATAAATTTTGATATCAATATTATTTATTTCATGATATAATAATAGTAGTTAAATCTACAATATTTAAATTAAAAATATTTTTAATTATTTTATAATCTCAATTTGAAAAGCATTTTTTTAACCAAACACATTAAATTACTTTTTCTTCGACCTCAATTCCAACCACAGTTTTAACCAAACACCTATTTTTTCAAACCAACCTCAACTAAAAGTACTTTTTATAAAACAACTTTTTTCAAACCACAACCACAACCACAACCACAACAGCAATACCAAACGCACTCAATCTTGCAAGTAGAGTTGAAGCTTCTTCACAAAACCATAGAACACAAACTACCAGATATTTGAGCCATTACTATTCGTAGGCAAATGTCTACTCTATTTAACTAGTATATAACTAGCTTTCCTTCGTGCGTTATGCTGTTGAATGAGGGGGGAAAAAACTTTGAATGTAAAAACATAATATCCTGATAACATGAAATTTTACTAGTATAAAAAAACAGTTTTTTAATTTCTTTTGAAGACAAAAAAAGGAGAAATATGGTAGAACGGGAAATCAATTTAGCTTGAAGAAAAACATTGAGAGAAGGCTTGCTCATAAGATTTCACAAATTACAAAATATTTGTAAATTGTAACACCATAAATTCTGGCTCTTGAGGGTGGTGTTCTCAGCAGTAGGGTAGGGCAAAACTCCCTCTAAACATCATTCTTACACCATATTTTAATCATTTATGACCAAGATTTTGCTTATGTCGTAAACCCACAGACACAAGGCATACAAAAAAAGTTTCTCCTAGTTCATTGCATCATAATCATCCAGATTCTCATTATATTCAAGCACCTTTCTCTTTATCTTGGATGTATCTACCCAAGTAACAAAGTCTTCCATGCTCCTTGTTACCAGGAATGCTGGGTCAGTAACGGTCTCGGGACCTGCACGAATATGCCCCTGCTCAATGTATGTTATGGCTTCTTTTAAGTGTTCAGCAAACTTCAATCTCATCAAAACAGTTGAAAGCCTACGCCTGCAAGCAACAAGATATACTCATTAACAAAACAAACATGCAAGTAGGTAAAGATTTGAAAGAAGAGAATTTCCAAGCAACCAGTCAGTACAGCAGTAAGGGAGAACACCATGCTAAAGTCCAATGGAAGTTTGGGATTTCTCTTCACACCATAAATATCGAATTGCACCACATTTTCTGTACACATCCTCTCAAGAGAGAGACTAGAAAAGGGGGAAGCGCTCAAACAGAGGGTCTCATCACACAGCAAAAGACTTCAGTTCAAGAAGCATTATCCTACCTACAAAAGGATGACACTGACAAGCGATCACACAAGGCCAAGCTTTTCCTGCTCGGTACCACACCCATGTTGTAGCTGTCATTTGCAACGAGACAACCAAAACATCAGCTACTTAATTGGAAACAACAGCAACAAGAGAAAAAGGGTGCAACAAAAAGAACCACTTGAACATTACTTGTAAAACCAATTTAAAAAGACTATGTCGGTCAATTGTGACTTTTCATTGCCTGATGTTCAAACCTTAAAACCAACAAGCAAAACATGAAGCTGGACACTATCCGTAACGCATTTACAAGAATGGAACTTAAATCAAAGACTAAAAAAGATTGGTATTCATCACAATAAAATCAATCTGCTGCCAGTGAAGCAATGCCACATATCAAAAGCAGCCCGGGTAACACTAACTACTTTGTTTCCACCAAGATTAAAATGTTTATTTAGCAATCTTTACTCCTTAAGCTCAGATTTTACCATATCAAAGCCTCAGCAATCCCTTAGCTCAAATTATCACTAACATGCACACATTTTCCACTAATGATAAGATTAAACAAAACAAAACATAATAAATAAACAAAATGAACTTACAGCTTCTCCAAAAGAACGTCAGTCATTTCAACACGATAAGGGTCTCTAGGATCCATCTGCTTCAAAATATTTGTCAACTTCTGCACCATCCGGCACACACTAGAATACCTGCATTTCACAATTTTTACCAATAATTAAACTAAAATAAAACAATCCCCAGTTCATGAAACACAACAACAACAACAATAATAAATTTCACGTTTCATAAATAAGTACAGAAAACTAAAACAGGCAAAGTTAAAGAAACACAAAAAAAGTAAGTATTTTTATAAAGAATTAGAGAAACTTAAAAGAGAGATTTAAGAAAAAAAAAACAAAAGTTTTCAATGCATACAACATACTTCTTGTAATCATCACGCTCAACGATGTGGTAACGTTGCATAACATGTGCTTCTCTGTGATTGTGCTCTCTTTTCCATTCCAAGAAATTTACTTTCTTTAGCAGCTTTCTCTCGTGAAACTTTAGCTTCCTCATTCTTTAAGAAACTGCTTCTGTAACAATAAAGAAAAGTGCCACAGAGAGAGATTGATTGATAAACCCTAATGATAACTATTTGATTTTGTTTTCGTTTTTTTCGCAGGGGAGGAAGAGAGGGAGAGCGCCAAGAGGTTTTTTTT